>PVMP01000003.1_pt1 | contig 290895 bp, 228 predicted proteins | sample 1853391 | NCBI WGS metagenome assembly PVMP01 (sample SAMN08533512, study PRJNA380276) | Human gut metagenome, whole genome shotgun sequencing project. | isolation source: participant 2, synthetic long reads | host: Homo sapiens | collected 2017
GCCCAACCCTTGGGACCTTCTCCAGCCCCAGGATGTGACGAGCCGACATCGAGGTGCCAAACCACTCCGTCGATATGAGCTCTTGGGAGGGATCAGCCTGTTATCCCCGGAGTACCTTTTATCCTTTGAGCGATGTCCCTTCCATACGGAAACACCGGATCACTATGCTCTAGTTTCCTACCTGATCGACTTGTCAGTCTCCCAGTCAAGCGCCCTTATGCCATTACACTCTAAGGCCGGTTACCAATCGGCCGGAGGGCACCTTTAGAAGCCTCCGTTACGCTTTTGGAGGCGACCACCCCAGTCAAACTACCCACCAATCAATGTCCCCGTTCCACGGGTTAGAATCCAAACAAATAAAGGGTCGTATTTCAACAGCGGCTCCACAAATACTGGCGTACCTGCTTCAAAGCCTCCGACCTATCCTACACATCACGTGCCCAGATTCAATGATAAGCTATAGTAAAGGTTCACGGGGTCTTTTCGTCCCATCGCGGGTAATCGGCATCTTCACCGATACTACAATTTCACTGAGCTCACGGTTGAGACAGCGTCCAGATCATTACACCATTCGTGCAGGTCGGAACTTACCCGACAAGGAATTTCGCTACCTTAGGACCGTTATAGTTACGGCCGCCGTTTACTGGGGCTTCAATTCAACGCTTCTCTTATCGATGACATCTCCTCTTAACCTTCCAGCACCGGGCAGGTGTCAGGCTGTATACTGGATCTTTCGATTTGGCACAGCCCTGTGTTTTTGTTAAACAGTTGCCTGGACCGATTCTCTGCGCCCTCCCATAAAAGGGTAGGGACCCTTTATCCCGAAGTTACAGGGTCAGTTTGCCTAGTTCCTTAACCGTGAATCACTCAAGCGCCTTAGAATATTCATCCCGACTACGTGTGTCCGTTTGCGGTACGGGTACCTGCAGGATTAAGTTTAGCGGATTTTCTCGGCAGCATGCTTACGCGCACTATTGCCTTGTCCCGAAGGACGCGGCATACTATCAGGTTCGGATCTCATGGTGGATTTGCCTGCCATGATCGACTCCTACACCCTTCAACCATCTATTCCGTCAGATGGCGGCACTGTCACTACTGCGTCTCCACGTCACTCCTGAAGGTAGTAACGGAATATTAACCGTTTCTGCCATCGGCATCGCCGTTCGGCTGAGCCTTAGGACCCGACTGACCCTGATCCGATTAGCGTTGATCAGGAAACCTTAGTCTTTCGGCGAGGGGGTTTCCCGCCCCCTTTATCGTTACTTATACCTACATTTGCTTTTCCAGACGCTCCAGAATACCTCACGGTACGCCTTCGACGCTGACTGGAATGCTCCCCTACCGATCATATCAATGATCCCACTGCTTCGGTAGACAACTTGATACCCGATTATTATCCACGCCCGACTCCTCGACTAGTGAGCTGTTACGCACTCTTTAAATGAATGGCTGCTTCCAAGCCAACATCCTAGCTGTCTTAGCAGTCAGACTTCGTTAGTTTAACTTAGCTGTCATTTCGGGACCTTAGCAGGTGGTCCGGATTCTTCTCCTCTCGGGCACGGACCTTAGCACCCATGCCCTCACTCCTGCGGTAGAACTGATGCGCATTCGGAGTTTGTCAAGACTTGATAGGCGGTGAAGCCCTCGCATCTTATCAGTCGCTCTACCTCACATCAGTAACCCGCAAGGCTGCACCTAAATGCATTTCGGGGAGTACGAGCTATCTCCAAGTTTGATTAGCCTTTCACCCCTACCCTCAGCTCATCCAGAAGCTTTTCAACGCTTATTGGTGCGGTCCTCCAGCTGGTGTTACCCAGCCTTCAACCTGGCCAAGGGTAGATCACTTGGTTTCGCGTCTGCCACTGCCGACTATACGCCCTATTCAGACTCGCTTTCGCTTCGGATACGTGTGTCGTCACACTTAACCTTGCCGGCAAAGGCAACTCGTAGGTTCATTATGCAAAAGGCACGCCGTCACTCATTAACGAGCTCCGACCGCTTGTAGGCGCACGGTTTCAGGAACTATTTCACTCTTCTGTTCGAAGTGCTTTTCACCTTTCCCTCACGGTACTGGTTCGCTATCGGTCTCTCGGGAGTATTTAGCCTTACCGGATGGTCCCGGCAGATTCACGCAGAATTCCTCGTGCTCCGCGCTACTCAGGATACTACTATGCTTCGACAACATTCGAATACGCAACTGTCATGCTCTATGGTCTTTCTTTCCAGAAAGTTCTTCTCTGATGTCTTCATGCAACGACGTAGTCCTACAACCCCACCCATGCCGTAACATGGATGGTTTGGGCTGTTCCCCGTTCGCTCGCCACTACTGGGGGAATCATTGTTTATTTTCTTTTCCTGCAGGTACTAAGATGTTTCAGTTCCCTGCGTTAGCCTCCAACAACGTTGGATAATACCTCTTCAAGATATTGGGTTGTCCCATTCGGAAATCTCTGGATCAAAGGTCATTTGCACCTCCCCAAAGCTTATCGCAGCTTATCACGTCCTTCATCGCCTCCGAGAGCCAAGGCATCCGCCATGCGCCCTTTTTTACTTTCTTTATTCATTCACTCACACAACGGTTCTTGCGTTCCGTTGGTAGCGGGATGATATATACTTTTAGCTCTTTACTACTAAAATTACTGTTTGCTTGTACAATATGTCATAGATCGTTCATCTTCGTTTCTTACGTTTCCGATGGAGTGGAGAATAACGGATTCGAACCGTTGACCCTCTGCGTGCAAGGCAGATGCTCTAGCCAGCTGAGCTAATCCCCCGAACTTGATTCCGTTCGTAGTCCCAGGCAGAGTTGAACTGCCGACCTCTACATTATCAGTGTAGCGCTCTAACCAACTGAGCTATAGGACTAAGTTCAACCTAGTCTGTTTAATTAGACCCGGCTTCTTACTTTCTCTCTTCCGTATCATTACGGAATCATATCTTGAATAAACAACACCAGCAGTACAAGAACAAAAACCTTATCGATCTTTCGTCCTCTCCAGAAAGGAGGTGTTCCAGCCGCACCTTCCGGTACGGCTACCTTGTTACGACTTAGCCCCAGTCACCAGTTTTACCCTAGGGCGCTCCTCGCGGTTACGCACTTCAGGTACCCCCGGCTCCCATGGCTTGACGGGCGGTGTGTACAAGGCCCGGGAACGTATTCACCGCGCCGTGGCTGATGCGCGATTACTAGCGAATCCAGCTTCGTGGAGTCGGGTTGCAGACTCCAGTCCGAACTGAGAGAGGTTTTTGGGATTGGCATCCACTCGCGTGGTAGCGGCCCTCTGTACCCCCCATTGTAACACGTGTGTAGCCCCGGACGTAAGGGCCGTGCTGATTTGACGTCATCCCCACCTTCCTCACATCTTACGATGGCAGTCTTGTCAGAGTCCTCAGCGAAACCTGTTAGTAACTGACAACAAGGGTTGCGCTCGTTATGGCACTTAAGCCGACACCTCACGGCACGAGCTGACGACAACCATGCAGCACCTTCACAGATGCCTTGCGGCTTACGGCTTTCACCGTAATTCATCTGCAATTTAAGCCCGGGTAAGGTTCCTCGCGTATCATCGAATTAAACCACATGTTCCTCCGCTTGTGCGGGCCCCCGTCAATTCCTTTGAGTTTCACCGTTGCCGGCGTACTCCCCAGGTGGAATACTTAACGCTTTCGCTTGGCCGCTTGCTGTATATCGCAAACAGCGAGTATTCATCGTTTACCGTGTGGACTACCAGGGTATCTAATCCTGTTTGATACCCACACTTTCGAGCCTCAATGTCAGTTGCAGCTTAGCAGGCTGCCTTCGCAATCGGAGTTCTTCGTGATATCTAAGCATTTCACCGCTACACCACGAATTCCGCCTGCCTCAACTGCACTCAAGATATCCAGTATCAACTGCAATTTTACGGTTGAGCCGCAAACTTTCACAACTGACTTAAACATCCATCTACGCTCCCTTTAAACCCAATAAATCCGGATAACGCTCGGATCCTCCGTATTACCGCGGCTGCTGGCACGGAGTTAGCCGATCCTTATTCATAAAGTACATGCAAACGGGTATACATACCCGACTTTATTCCTTTATAAAAGAAGTTTACAACCCATAGGGCAGTCATCCTTCACGCTACTTGGCTGGTTCAGGCCTGCGCCCATTGACCAATATTCCTCACTGCTGCCTCCCGTAGGAGTTTGGACCGTGTCTCAGTTCCAATGTGGGGGACCTTCCTCTCAGAACCCCTATCCATCGAAGACTAGGTGGGCCGTTACCCCGCCTACTATCTAATGGAACGCATCCCCATCGTCTACCGGAATACCTTTAATCATGTGAACATGCGGACTCATGATGCCATCTTGTATTAATCTTCCTTTCAGAAGGCTGTCCAAGAGTAGACGGCAGGTTGGATACGTGTTACTCACCCGTGCGCCGGTCGCCATCGGCCTTAGCAAGCTAAGACCATGCTGCCCCTCGACTTGCATGTGTTAAGCCTGTAGCTAGCGTTCATCCTGAGCCAGGATCAAACTCTTCATTGTAATAATATCTTTTCCAACTATTCAGTTGATAATCTGCTCAAGGATTCCAAATCTATCAATATCAATATTGACGGTTCTTGTTTTTTTCCGTACACCATATATATATATTACATACGGTGCACCGGCTTGTACTACTTGTTTGTTTATCTTAAATCTTTCAAAGAACTCTCATTTATGTCTTGCCATCGTTTCCGAAAGCGGATGCAAAGGTAAGAGATATTATCGTAACCACCAAATGTTTTCGAAAGTTTTTTTGAAAAAGTTTTTTTCGAAACTTCCATAAAAGGCGGGACGTCCATCCTCCCCACGTCTTATCCGTTCTCGCTCCCTTAGCCCCGCTAAGGTAAGATACTGGGTGCAGACACTGTCAAGGAAAACTCTCCTACGTTTGTTTCACCAAGTCAGTCACACACTGTCTGAAGTGCCGCATCTCTCTCGATTGCGGATGCAAAGGTAGACCTTTTAACGATAACCAGCAAACATACGAAGGAAAAATTATACGGATTTCCTGAAACTTTTTTGTAATACTCTGAATGACAGATGTGTTACAAAGCATGTTTTTATAACGGAGGACACCGGAGGAAAAAGACAGACACATTGTAATATTCGCACGCGCGTATAGGAACGGAAAAAGGAAGGGACCCATACGAAAACAGCAGACGGAAAACAAGAAAAGAGAAAAAACGGAAGGCAAACTTGCAAACTTGCAAAACTTGCAGCATCTCCACACCCACACACGTGCGCGTACATTATAATATGAAAAAATAATAAAGCATAAAAAAGAGAGCGGAAGACAGACGGACGATACCGGAGAGAACTACAACGGAGGAAAGGATAACAGAATGCAAAAGGCGGAAAGGGAGATACGTGACAAGACTTCCGGTGGAAAAGAGCAGGAAAGCCTGACAAGGAGAAAATAAGAAAGCGGAAGACAAGGACTAGAACAAAACAGACACTGACCGTAAAGGACCGACTCCCTGAATCTGCGGCAACCACACACTTTAACCTTACCAATACAATTCACATAATTCTGCGGAAGACACGTATCCTGCATGCGAAAAACCTCCTAGCTACTTTAAACAAGGTACGTTACTAACATACAGGCCTCTATGTTAGTAACGTACAAGGTCACACATTACTAACCTTACGGAACACACGTTACTAACCCTTCGGAACACACAAACTATACAAAAGCACATAGCATCCCGTCCAATACCCAGATACTCCGTCAGAAAAGCTGCCGGCTGCTGTTCACCTACCGCTCATCGGTTACCATAACCTCCAGAAAGATTTTCTTCATCCCCCCATTACAAAAAAACAGGATAGAACCAGACCATTCACTACCTAGAACTAGGAAAAAAGATGGAAGCCAACACACCACTCCACCTCTTCCTCCACTCTACCCTTCACACTCTCATCGGATTGTATGTCATTACTTTACCAGGATATAATAATCCATCGCCATTATAATGTACGCATACGCGCAATCGCGCGCGATCGTGTGTGTGTGTGTGGAAAGACTGCAAGTTGTGCAAGTTTGCAAGTTTCCCCCTTGCATCATCTCATAAAAGGAGCTGAAAAAACAAAAGAAACAACAAGAGAATAATCACCAAGAATTAAAATATCAACAACTTTCAGGCCCCTCGCTCCAGCTCCAAACAGACCTTATAAAAAATAGAGAATCAGCAAAACGAATTACATAAAAAACAATCACACATAAAATTATTGTCTTTCACACTTTGCTTTCTTTATATTGTAGCGATAGGCTCGACAAGCCAAAACAAAGTATATCGCACATTGTATCCATAGGATAATATATTGCTGACTGATTTCAGACATACTAGCTCCCATAGAATTTATCTTAACAAAGGCCAAAGTTCCGGGAGCCGCAGGAACCATATAATGAATCCATTGCCAATACCAAGGCATTAACTCCAGCGGATAAGAAACTCCGGACAGGAAAATCAATCCTACAGAGAAGAAAGCTACCAACAACAATGGAGCATCACTATCACTGAAAAATAACGAACAGGCCAATCCAAAGAAACTGGTAGCAAGAATATAAGGTATCATAAGTGCCACAATTTTCCACGGATATGCTAAATGAGGCAATTGGAAAACTAAAGGAAGAAGCCCCAACAAAAAGACAGAGAATAAAGCATAAAAGACTAAATAAGTAAATGATTTTCCTATCACTACGGATGCCATACGTAAAAAAGAAAGATCCCTTCCTTCAGGGCCTGCAAACATCAGTATATCTCCAGTTTCACGCTCTTTCCCACTCAACATGCTGATAACAAATATCAACGTCTGAAAAATAACAACCATCAAAACGGCAGGTATCAAATAAGTACCATAACCATCGGTATAATTATACAGGGCAGTACCCACCACATCGACAGACCTTGTTTGAACCACAGATTGTATATCATCCTGAGGTAGAAAAACCACTTGCTCGGGTCGGACATCATCATTCACAGCAAGCATGGCTCCAGCAGACGCTTCCTGCATGGAAGCAAAATAAAGGAAAGCCGTAGTGGTGCTGTACATAATATATATCGCTTCTTCACCACGCCCCACACGAGCGTCAAAATCCGCGGGAATGTAAACAATACCCACCACTTCATCATATTTCATCAATTCCTTAGCAGCAGGCAAATCAGCATTGTTTGTCAATACCCGTGCCTGCGGAGTGGCATCCAGCAAACGGATGTAACTGCGGCTTAACGGAGTGCGACTCATATCCACTACTGCCACCGGAGCATCGCGTACCACATTGGGAGCATACATATAGTTATAAAGTAATCCATACACAAAGATGCCACCGCTGAGTACCAATAAAATGGAATAGCGGGTACACATCACACGAAACTCGTGCCAAGATACAGCTAATATATTATTCAATATCGTCATATTTCCGACTGATTAAAGAGCGTTTCAAATGAGGTAACAACAATAAAGGAGGAATAAGGAACAACAGCAGACAGGCTACATTGCCCCACATATACGCATAACCATAGTTGCCATAAAGCAGATTCTGTCCAATCTCGACAAAGTGACGGACGGGGAAAAGATAAGAGGCATAGTACACCGGTGCAAACATGTGAAGCACCGGAAAGGTAACCCCGCCAAGGGTAGCGCCTAACGATCCTACCATGGAAACGATACTGATAATAATACTCAACGCAGGAAAAAGAGAGAACAGAAAAACCGCCAGCGCCTGCGTAGCAATGACCAATAGTGCCGAAGTAAGATTCAACGCCCAAAAACCACAATCCATCGGTATATGCATGGCACCAAAAAAGACATAGTTTGCCAGAATACTCATAACGATGAAGATAAAACTGTATGGAAGTAACTTGGCAGTGACCGCCACCCAGATATTCCCATCTGCCACTGCCAGCCAATTGGCTGAAGTATGGAATTTCCCTTCACTGCCAATGGAGTATGTAGTGACCAACAACAAGATAACTTGCAGAAAAACAAAGAAGAATGGCTGTGTAAGATAGACCGAATAATCCATATCAGGATTAAATAACGGATGATTCTGTGTGGTGACCGGTAACAGAAAAGATTCTATCTCTTCCTGATTTATACCCAATGCCACAGCATGAGTGACAATGGGAACTACCGAGATGCTTTTCAACAAACTTTGAAATGCTCCGTGAATCTCACTTCCCACACTCATCAATGCATAATGGTAATAATAAGTCAGAGCTGTTTCCTTACCATCCATCACCTTTGCTTCAAAACCAGACGGAATACTGAGGTATCCATAAATACTTTTCCGCTGCACATCTGCCCTGGCCTCCGCTTCATCGGCATAATGCCGAGTGATGCGGAAAGTGGGAACAGCCTCGGTCATACGAATTATCTCACGAGAAGTGGCTGTATTATCACCATCCACAACACCCACAGGCAGATTCTCCATCTGTCCGTTACCAAAAATTGTAGCCATAAAGAAGATAGAAAACAAAGGCAAGACGATACACGATGCAAAATAAATGCGCCGGGAAACCATACGGTCCAGTTCACGTTTCAATACCGCTATAAAAGGAGATTCTTTCATTCAAGTAGTTCATTTATATTTACCATTCACTGCAATCAGAATAACATAGCTATCCTTCTATCATTTCAATTCATCCAGATTTACCAAGACGGACATACCCGGTCTTAATCCCTCCATCGGCTCTACAGGCAGCGCATGAATTTCAAAAGTTTTCATATCGTATGTCCCCGTCTGCTTGGTAGAACGCCAAGTGGCAAAACTCCCCAACGGGCTGATGTAATTGATTTTAAATGCCTTGTTTTTTACATCAAGAGCCGGAATATCTCCCATAAAATTCTCGTTCATACGGAAATAAGGCATATAGTCCTCACGGACATTAAGCACTACATGACAATCATCCAATACTACCAGACTCATAATGGGAGTCCCCGCTCCTACCAGTTCTCCACGCTTGGGGTAGATGGTTGATATCTGTCCGTCTTCGGGAGCTGTGAGGCGGGCATCCATCAACAAGGCCTGAACCTCATTCACAGTGCCCCGAGCCGCATCCACCAAGGAGCGGGCACTCTCTTTATCCTCTTTCTGCGCTCCGTCCTTCACTAACAGGAATTGTTGATGCGCCGCCCGTTCGGCGGCAACAGCAGCTTTATACATGGCTTCCACTTCATCTTTCCGCTGGCTGGTGACCACGCTATCTTTGTAAAGTGCCTGAATACGGTCATACGTCACCGTGGCCAGTTGCAAGTCACTCTTTGACTTGTTCCACAATTCTTCTACCGAACGGACTATCTGCCGACGTGTACCGTCGTCTATTTTCTTGTTCTGAAATTTCGCAATATCTTCCAAGGCATTTACCTGCTGAAACTTCGCCCAAGCCTCAGGACTGTTAATCACAACCAAGGTGTCACCCATCTTTACATACTGTCCCTCCCGGACCAAAAAGGTATCAATTCTACCAGGAAGTTTTCCGGAAATCCGTATTTCAGTAGCTTCTATCTGCCCCTGCAATACAACCGGTTTATTGCTCATAGCTATAATCCCAATGGCAGACACCATAACAATGGCCACAAGAACAACGATAAAAGCGACTCCTAACTGTTTCTTCTCTTTTTCCATATTGTTTTCTTTTTTTATTATTTCCCGAATATAAAGTTCTCGGTTTGTCCGGTACGGCTATACTGCCAAAAACTTTCGGGCATTCCGCAAGTAGAGAGCAGAGATGCCAGTGCCACATCATATTTATAATAAGCCAGCAAAAAAGCAATCTGCACCTTGGATAGCATCGTTTCCGCATCAATCACATCAGTAGAGGTAGCCATTCCTTCCTGAAAGGATTTTTTACGGATACGTACCAATTCACGACTCATCTCAATCGTGGTGTTGAGTGCGGCGACATCATCCTTTGCATTCTGAATTTCGCTATATAACTTGTCTACCAAAACACCCAATTCATTCTGAGCCTTTTCCCTTCCCAGTTGCAAAGTTTGTTTAGTAAGACGTGTCTGACGGATATTGGCTTCACGGTTCAGTCCGTCGAATATATTCCAAGTAAAACCCACTCCTACCAAAGTACGGGGCATCAGGTTTTTCGGAAGATTCTCTGCATAAAGTGTCTGCTTTCCAAACAATGCAATGGTAGGAATATATGCACTTTTACTGATTTTCAATTGATTATCAGCCATCGCCTCCTGTATTCGCAATTTACTTACTATATAGCTGCCGGTACTTACCAGATTCTTGAAATAAAGTTCATCGGGCAGATCATGGTTCATAAACAAAGGAGAACTGGGATTGATGGATATGGCGTCTTCCACATTCAACAAGACTTTCAAGGCATTTTGCGCCACATTCAAATCTTTCCGGGCAGATTCCAACTCACGTCTGGCCTCGTCCATAGTGACCTGAGCAAAGAGGCGTTCGGCCTTATTTATCATACCGTTCTCCTCCAGCTTCATGGCATTACGGTAATGTTTCTGCAAGCCTAAAAAGGTTTGCTCGCGTACATCCACCACTCTTTGCGCCAGACGCAAAGCATAATAAGTTTCCACCAACTCCGATTGCAAAGTAGCTCCCGCCTCTTCCCTACCTGCTTTGGCCAAATCTACCATACGGTTGCCGATACGGCTTGCAAAAATTCGTTTTCCGCCTGTAAAAAGCGGCCACATCACATTAGCATCTATGGTCGTCAGGTTACGTTCTAATAAAGGAAAAGTAAGGGTATGCGCACCTATATTATCAAGAATAGAAGAAATAAATTTATCATCGGGCACAATGGAATGTACAAAGTCTTTTGCCGGATCGGTAAATTGCCTTAAAGGTTCCTTGACCTCAATATGGTTGGACAAATGGACGTATGCACCCGATGCATTCAAAGACGGATACCAAAAAGCATTCATCTTTTGTCGCTCACTGCGTGCTATATCTACAGCCTTATCCGCCATTTGCAACGTGCGGCTGCCCTTGTTCATCAGGCTGGCAGATTGTTCCAATGTTAAAGATAATTCCCCGTTTTGAGCTGATAATGAAACCGGGAACAAAAGAACACATAAAAATATTTTATAATGCATACACTGTTTAGTTTCTGTTATGTTGTAATAAACAGAAAACCAAACAGATTGTTTGAACAGGATTATTTATTAAATAACTCGAAAGTGAATTTAAAACCAAAGGTATCAAATTGCCCGTTGATAGTGCTTACAAAAGCCCCCACATCAAATATATGTGTGCCGATGCCATAACCCAACTCGATATATGGATTAAGATGTGGCATGAACAGGATACCACCATACAAACGCTCCTGCTGGACTAATCCCAGCCAACGGTTTAAGGGTTTCAAGAGAATAAAAGGAGACTCATAGGTGAAATTCCCCCGCCAGTACTGACGTGAGGAGTTATACCAACGTCCGTCCAGCAATTGGAAAGTGCCACCAATATCATCATTCCATCCTTCGGGAAGATTACGACGGGCAAAGTTAGCAAAATCCACGAAATACATATCTTCCTGCTTGGTAAACATTCCCCCCCCAATGCGATAACCGATACTTCGGATTCCGCTCAGTTTCAAGTTTTGCTGTATATCAAACTCCCAACGTTCATGAGCACCCGTACTCTTGAATACACCTTTAATGCCCCGTTCATAATCCAGCATAAAAGTAGGCATACTGGAACCTACATTCATCTTCCGGCGACCGTTCATGTAATAATACATACCGGGAGTCCATTCAATACGTATACGAGGTGCAAAACTATTGTATTCTGATCTGATACCTCGCAATGCAGCCCAATCCTTATCAGGCAACGGCTTTTCAAGAATGACTTTCGAATTATTTATCAGATACCTCCAATGTACGGAAACACCTGCTTTAATAAACAAGCCGTTCACTATTTCTATATTATGGAACAGATTGAGATACACATCCTTGAAATAGTCCAATTCCAATTGGTCAAAATTAAAGGTACTATCGGGCAATTGCTTTAGCTGATCCAATACGACACTACTATATATGCGGTTACCGTTACCTACACTAACCTCAAAACTAGCCTGCTTTTCCGGCCAATATTGCCAATCGGCATCCGCTTTCACATAAAGTTCCTTATGTGTAAAATTATAACCTATCTGCGGACTGATTCTAAGTATACGTCCATCATGAAAAAGCCGACTGTATTTAAACTTCTGCTTATACGAAAAGCCCCTGCTGTGGCTATAATCCAACAGCACCGGATTAATAAGTGGAGAACAATGCACACTCCCCATACTGGACAAATTCACATTGTAACTACTGATAAGCATGTCACCCAACTCCCCCCAAAACTCCAAATGTTCATTCTTCTTTTTTTTCGGTACGCGTAAAAGCGTATCCTGACGTAAAGCATAACTTCTATACAAAGAATCCTCCAAAGCGGACAGCGGAATGGGACGCAGCTCATTGAACTTTTCCTTATCTGTTATCAGCTGTTCCGAGTCACAAGTCAGCTTATAGGATTCCGTCAGGTCATGGCGATGCTTCTTTTGAGATTTACGCCGGGCGGCTCCTTCATAAAATTTAATTTCATTGTATTTCAACCAGGCTCCCATATCCATTTCCAGATGGTTACCTATAAACTTAAAAACAAGATTCAAATCAAACTGCACCGGCAGAAACTCCACATCGCCCTCCTCTCCCATCTTGACACGGACCTTGAAGCGGATCACATCATAAACGCCTTCAATATAAAGTTCACGAATAGTCCATATCTGATCACTAACCCACATATATCCACTGACCAACTGTGTACCACGGAATTTGGGAATAATAAGTATTTTATACCGCTGGCAATCGGGAGGACCGGCTATAGAATCCAATAAATAATGATAATATCTGCTAGATTTCTTATCCAAAGGAGAAAGAAGTTTATCGGACATCAATGAAGAAGAATAGATATTCATGTTCAAATAATCCATCACATCCGTTATCTGTCCCCTGTTACGTGGAAATGTAGTGGATACCGCTTTTATCTTACGGTCGTATATATCAGGGGCCGTATAATGCAGCTCACTAAGAGATTCCATAAGGTAATCATTGATGTGTTTTTCGAAACGAAACATGGACGGTACATAGCGGATAAGGTGATTGCGCTTATGTACCTTTACTTTTCCTTTTATATATAAATCAGCCTTATACTCATCAATGATACGGGAATAGAACGGCGAAAACTGGAAAATACACTGAAGAATGGAATCGGACACCATCGGCTTGTCGGGCATATCAACCTTTTCCCTCTTAGCCTGAACAGCTAAAGGTAACAAAAGACAAAATATAATCAACCTGACAATCCGTATATAGTGCATCAATGTACTTTCTTTTCATTGTTTGAAGAGCAAATATAAACAAAAACCAACAGGCTGACGCATGATAATACTTAATTAACATCCTTAACAGAAATGAAAAATGATTAGCGATATAGCGAATTATTAATCAAAAAGCAGTATTTTTGCAGCCAACAACCAGTAAAAGAAAGACAACATGTCCAAAATGAGATTTTTTGCTCTACAGGAGTTAGCCAACAGACGCCCCGTTAAAGTTGACTACCCCTCTGAAAAGTTAGCTGATTATTACGGCAACCACGTATTCGACCGTAAAAAAATGCAGGAATATCTGCCTAGTGAGGCTTATAAAGCAGTAATAAATGCAATCGAGAAAGGTACCCCTATCAATCGTGAAATGGCCGACATGATAGCCAATGGCATGAAGAATTGGGCAAAGACCTTTAATGTTACCCACTACACTCATTGGTTCCAGCCTCTGACTGACGGAACTGCCGAAAAGCACGACGGCTTTATTGAATTCGGTGATGACGGTAATGTTATAGAACGCTTCTCGGGCAAGCTGCTTATCCAACAAGAACCGGATGCGTCCAGTTTTCCCAACGGCGGTATCCGGAACACATTTGAAGCACGTGGCTATACGGCATGGGATGTTTCTTCTCCGGCTTTCATTGTAGACAGCACACTTTGTATTCCTACTATCTTCATCTCTTATACAGGCGAAGCACTCGACTACAAAACTCCTTTGTTGAAGGCATTAGGTGCTGTAGACAAAGCGGCAACTGAGGTTTGCAGAATGTTCGATCCAAACGTAAAACGCGTATTCGCCAATCTGGGTTGGGAACAAGAATACTTTTTAGTGGATACCGCACTATATAATGCACGTCCGGATCTTTGCCTGACCGGACGCACCTTGATGGGACACTCGTCTGCCAAGGACCAGCAGCTAGACGACCACTACTTCGGTTCCATCCCTCCACGTGTAACCAGTTTTATGAAAGAATTGGAACTGGAATGTCACAAACTAGGGATTCCGGTAAAAACACGGCATAACGAAGTGGCTCCCAACCAATTTGAGCTAGCTCCTATTTTTGAAGATGTAAATCTGGCCAACGACCATAACCAGCTGGTAATGGACCTGATGAAACGTATCGCTTCCAAACACAATTTTACTGTACTGCTCCACGAAAAACCATTCAAAGGAGTAAACGGATCGGGCAAACACAACAACTGGTCACTTTGTACAGACACAGGTATCAATTTGTTCTCTCCTGCCAAGACTGCGGAAGGAAATATGCTTTTCCTGACTTTCATAGTCAACGTACTGATGATGGTCTATAAAAACCAGGATTTACTACGTGCCTCTATTGTCAGTGCCGGAAACAGCCATCGCCTAGGAGCAAATGAAGCCCCCCCCGCTATTCTGTCTATTTTCCTAGGACGTCATCTTTCCCATATGTTGGACGAAGTAGTGGCACGTCTGAATGACGCCGAACTGACCCCTGATGAAAAGAAAGCATTGCAATTGGGTATCGGGCGCATACCTGCCATATTGCAAGACAATACAGACCGTAACCGTACCTCTCCTTTTGCCTTCACCGGAAACCGTTTTGAATTCCGTGCTGCAGGCTCATCTGCCAACTGTGCCGCATCAATGATTGTGATCAATGCCGCTATGGCACACCAGTTGAATGAGTTCAAGACCCAGATAGATAAATTAGTAAACGGAGGGATGGAACAGGAAGAAGCTCTGTATAAGGTATTAAAAGAAACCATCATCGCTTCACAAAACATCCGTTTTGAAGGTGACGGCTACTCGGAAGAATGGAAAGCAGAAGCCGCGCGACGCGGATTGACCAATATCTGCCATGTACCCGAAGCCATCCTGAAGTTCAACGATGAGCAATCTCGTGCAGTACTGATAGGCGAAAAAATATTCAATGAAAATGAATTGTTCTGTCGTATAGAAGTGGAACTGGAAAAGTTTACTAAAAAGGTCCAGATTGAAAGTCGTGTACTAGGCGATCTAGCTATCAATCATATTGTTCCCACAGCTGTAATTTATCAGAACAGACTATTAGAAAATCTTCGTGGTCTGAAAGAGATATTCTCCACCGAAGAATACGAAGAGCTGACCGAAGACCGGAAGAATTTGGTACGTGAAATTCAAAACCGCATACTTGCTATTAAAAAAGCCGTGCACAACATGACAGAAGCCCGAAAAGTAGCAAATCATTTGGGAAGCCAAGTAGAGAAAGCCTTCAGTTACGAGGAACAAGTGCGTCCATATCTGGAAGAAATCCGCGACCATATTGACCATTTGGAACTAGAAATAGACGATGAGATTTGGCCATTACCTAAATATCGTGAATTACTGTTCACCAAATAAAATTTCACAAAAAAAGAAAGGATAGGAGATAAGAACCTATCCTTTTGTTATTTTTTGAAGATAAATTAATAATATATCTTTCTTTTTTCTTCTGATTACTTCGTCCTTTTATTTTTTCTTCTTATATTTGTGCTCTATAACACGGTTTTATAGCACGTTTATGGTTAGAAAAGAATTATCAGAAACTGAGATTGCTGAAAGTATACCAGACTTATGGCAACCTTTAACACAGGAACAAAGAGAGTTCTTGGCTCAGAACTTTACGATACAGAAGTATAAAAAGAATGAGACGATATACTGCGAAGGAGAAACTCCGATGCACCTTATGTGTCTTCTTAGTGGAAAAGTAAAAATCTACAAAGAAGGTGTGGGAGGACGTAGCCAGATTATCCGCGTATTAAAGACGAAAGAATATTTCGCATACCGAGCTTTTTTTGCCGAAGGGAACTTCGTGACAGCTGCTTCCGCTTTCGAGCCTTGCACTATCTGCCTTATTCCCATGCCGGCCATTATGAAACTGATAAAAGACAACTCTGAATTAGCTTTGTTCTTTATCCGCCAACTTTCTATAGATTTGGGAATTTCTGATGAAAGAACCGTAAATCTTACGCAAAAACATATTCGTGGACGATTGGCGGAATCTCTGTTATTTTTGAAAGATACTTATGGAGTAGAAGAAGATGAATCTACACTAAGCATTTACCTTTCACGAGAAGATTTGGCAAACTTATCAAATATGACTACTTCGAACGCAATCCGTACGCTTTCTAACTTTGCAACTGAAAAACTGATTACCATCGACGGTAGAAAAATTAAAATCATTGATGAAGAGAAACTAAAAAAAATCAGCAAAATAGGATAAAATCTAATATCAATTCATACTTCACACACACAGGCGTCCGTTTTTCCATAACAGACGCCTGTTTTTTTCTCTACTTACAAAACCTTTTTCAGTACCAGCTGTTATTAAAAGAAACTAAAACCAAGAAACTATGAGTAAAGGTAAATTATGGGGAATCATCCTCCTTATTTTATTTGTGCTGGGATTCGGTATCTGGCTTTATACCAGTTCTGACGTAAAAAAAGATGTAGACCAGGAAGGCATAGGTGTGTTAGACGACATGACTATACCCGCTGTGGACTAAATAATAATAAACACTAACTTAAACTTTACATTATGGCTAAAGAATCTGTGAATATCCTGAAGGATAAAATTGACATTGTGGACTTATTGGCTCAGCTGAATGCAGCTCTGTCCGAAGAATGGTTGGCTTTCTACCAATACTGGGTAGGTTCATTCGTAGTAGAAGGCGCTATGCGCGGTGATGTACAACGCGAGTTTCAAGAACATGCAGCCGAGGAATATAACCATGCAAAATTATTGGCCGACCGTATCATTGAATTGGAAGGCGTACCCGTACTTGACCCTAAACAATGGTTTGATTTAGCTCGCTGCAAATATGATGCGCCCGTAGATTTCGGTTCGGAAATCTTGTTGAAACAAAATGTAGAATCCGAACGGTGTGCCATCTACCGCTATCAGCAAATTGCTGAATTCACAAACGGAATTGACTTCACCACTTGTGATATTGCCAAACATATTATGGCAGAAGAAGAGGACCATGAACAAGATTTGCAAGATTACTTAAATGATATAGCCCGCATGAAGGCTTATATTCTAAAAAAATAATCCACATCTGCTTCTATTCTTTTTTCTGTTTTGACGGAGAAAGAAAGGTAAGGCCGGTTTCTACTGCAAAAACCGACCTTATTTTATACTATTCATGCAAGTTGCCCCATAGTCCAAATAAATTAACCCATCTTACCTGTGAATCCCCAACGAATAACATTTATAACACCTGGCGGATTCTTACCAGTTTGGTCAATAGCCCTTCCAGCAAATCCAGTTTCAACATATTCGCTCCGTCACTCTTAGCGACAGAAGGATCTTCGTGGGTTTCCATAAACAAACCGTCCACTCCTACCGCTATGCCAGCCTTGGCTACCGTTTCAATAAGCTGCGGCATACCACCTGTCACACCGGCAGTCTGATTAGGTTGTTGCAAAGAATGTGTCACATCCAGAATTACAGGAAAACCTAAAGTCTGCATTTCCGGAATACCCCGATAATCTACAATCAAATCCTGATACCCGAAAGTCGTTCCCCGCTCGGTCAGCATAACCTGATCATTACCCGCCTCCACCACTTTGTCAGCAGCAAAACGCATGGCGCCAGGTGATAAAAATTGTCCTTTCTTGATGTTGACAATCTTTCCGGTATGAGCTGCCGCCACCAGCAAATCAGTCTGGCGACAAAGGAAAGCAGGAATCTGCAACACATCCACATATTCAGCGGCCATAGCAGCTTCTCCAGCACTATGAATATCGGTTACCACAGGAATTCCAAAAGTTTCCCGTACTTTACGAAGTACTTTCAAGGCCTTTTCATCACCTATTCCTGTAAACGAATCCAAACGGGAACGGTTAGCCTTACGATAAGATCCTTTAAACACATAGGGAATACCCAGTTTATCTGTTATTTTCACAATACGATCTGCTATTCGGAGAGCCATTTCCTCTCCTTCGATCACACAAGGACCAGCCAGTAAAAAGAAATTATCTGTCTTTCTTAAATCTGAAATTGTCATTATCTTACGTCTATTCATTGAGATATCTACTCTGCCTCTATCCTTAAAGCAAGAAATGGATATCTATAGTTTTTAATTAGGGATAATCAAAGTTATAGCTTCCGGCTGGATCGTAATTTCCAAAGGGAAATGGCGGTCTAAAATACGCCCGTCCAAACTGACAGAAGCATTCTGCGCACGTAGTACTTTTACTTTCCGTGTACGATAAGGTTTCACCATTTTATGATTTAAAATACGTCCCTGCAACAGCATCCACATACCCGAGAAAAGTTGAATTAACTCCGGACGATAAATAACCGACACATCCAACCAGCCATTATAAGGAACTGCACTAGGTGTCAAACCGTATCCACGGGCACTTCCCACACATACCGTCATGATACGTCCACGAATATGTTCGCCATTGATACAAAGATGTGTACGGTACAATTTACGTTCAAACAGCAACAGGAACATGGAAGCGGCAAAAGACAACTCACGTATTCCCCAAAAACGACGGGTACCATCTGAGATCTGTACAATACGCGCACCTAAACCTATATATATGGCATTCAGGAAATAGCGGGAGGTGTGCTTCTCTCCATCAAAATAATTACAACGCCCCACATCAATTTTCCTCAGACGACGATTGATAATCCAATCTACCGCTGCTTTATAATTATCTTCATCCAACCCCCAATATTTGGCAAAGTCATTACCAATACCATTAGGAATGATTCCAAAAGCGATATTTGTCTTATCCTCCACCATAGAAGTCATAATACCGTTAATAGCATCATTGATCGCTCCGTCTCCACCTACAATCACAATGGTTCGATAACCATTATTAGCCAAGGTACGGGCGAGTCGTTCCACCGACCCAAAACCTTCGGACTGTACGTAGTCAAAAACCACCTTACGGTTTTCCATATAGCTACGTATCTCATTCCAACGCTTCTGAGTCTTACGGCTTCCGGCTTTCGGATTATAAATAATCCCCCATCTGTTTGGTTCTACAGCCATAACATTTAGTTTTTAGTGTGTAACAAATTAATGATTTTTTCCACCTTATCTTCCATAGGCAGGCAAGCATCCAGCCAATGTATAGTGAACCCTCGCCGCTCCATGCCCCGGAACCAGGTCATCTGCCGTTTGGCAAATTGATGGATAGCTATTTCCAATTGATGAAACATTTCATTGAAAGAAAGTTTACCCAAGACATATAAAGTCAAATACTTATATTCCAATCCGTAATAAATCAAATCCTCGGAAGAAATACCACTATCCAACAAAGCCTTCACTTCGTTTACCATCCCTTCATCCAAACGCTGCTTCAAACGGTGGGATATTTTTTCACGACGTAACTCACGAGCTATATCTACTCCAATGATCAAACTATGAATTTGCGGGAACTCACGGTATTCCGCTGATTGGTGCTTGTAATACTCTTCTATTTCAATGGCCCGGATAGCCCGCTTTACAGTATCTACGTCCGTAGAGTTATGAAGTTTCCTGTAAGTTGACAACAACCGGGTGAGTTCCGCTAATGATTTATCTGCTAACGAGTCCCTAAGTTTGGGATTCTCTGGAACAGGAAGCAGCCTATATCCCTTCAACACGGATTCAAGATACATCCCCGTACCTCCGCATAATATAGGAAGTTTGTCTTTCCATCTCACTTGATCATAAGCATTCAAAAAATCACGTTGAAATTCAAATACATTATATTTATATCCGGGGTCTACAATGTCTATCAGATGGTAAGGTATTTGCTGTCCATTCACGACATAGTCTTCCAAATCCTTTCCCGTACCTAAATCCATCCGGCGATATACCTGCCGGCTATCTCCACTGATAATTTCGGTATCCAACTTGTAAGCTAAAGCCGCTGCCAAAGGAGTCTTTCCTGAAGCGGTAGGTCCTAATATCGTTATCAAATCGTACTTTTCCATCCTAAGTTTTTGTAACAGTCGCACAAAGATAACGAAAATGTGCAACTTAGCACGCAAAACTACATAAAAAAAAGCCGTCTGAATTACTTCAGACGGCTTTCGCTATATGGTTTTTAACTGATTAGCAGTTTACAGAAGCCATGTGAGCAATCAAATCCAATACTTTGTTAGAGTAACCGATTTCGTTGTCATACCAAGAAACCACCTTAACAAAAGTATCAGTCAAAGCGATACCAGCTTTAGCATCGAAGATAGAAGTACGAGTATCACCCAAGAAGTCAGAAGAAACAACTGCATCTTCAGTGTAACCCAATACGCCAGCCAATTCACCTTCAGAAGCTTCTTTCATAGCTGCACAGATTTCAGCATATGTAGCCGGTTTAGCCAAGTTAACTGTCAAGTCAACTACAGAAACATCCAAAGTCGGAACACGCATTGACATACCAGTCAATTTACCGTTCAATTCAGGAATAACTTTACCTACAGCTTTAGCAGCACCAGTAGATGAAGGGATAATGTTACCAGAAGCAGCACGACCACCTCTCCAGTCTTTCATAGAAGGACCGTCAACTGTTTTCTGAGTAGCTGTTGTAGAGTGAACTGTAGTCATCAAACCGTCAGTGATACCCCATTTGTCATTCAATACCTTAGCGATAGGAGCCAAACAGTTAGTAGTACAAGAAGCGTTAGAAACGAACTGAGTACCTTTAACATAAGTCTTTTCGTTTACACCGCAAACGAACATCGGAGTATCATCTTTAGAAGGAGCTGACATAACTACATATTTAGCACCAGCTTCAATATGAGCCTGAGCTTTTTCTTTAGTCAAGAACAAACCAGTAGATTCAACTACGTATTCAGCACCGATTGCATCCCACTTCAAGTCAGCCGGATTTCTTTCAGCTGTTACGCGGATTGCATTGCCGTTCACGATCAATTTGCTATTTTCTACGTCAGCTTCGATAGTACCGTCAAATTGTCCGTGCATAGTGTCATACTTCAACATATATGCTAAGTAATCAACCGGGCAAAGGTCATTGATACCTACGATCTGAATATCGTTTCTTTTCTGAGCTGCACGGAATACAAAACGGCCGATACGACCAAATCCGTTAATACCTACTTTAATCATTTTGTTTAAATTTTAAAGGTTTTATAATATAGCTTTTAAACACTCTACGTTGGAATGTTGTTAAACGTTTAGTATTTATTTCCTAAACGCGGTGCAAAAATAAGAATTTGTTTTTATATTCGCACATAAATTCATATTAAAATAAAAAAAAATGGGAAAAAGCAGCTTCTTGCAAGATTTTAAGGCGTTCGCAATGCGCGGAAACGTCATTGACATGGCAGTCGGTGTCATCATCGGCGGAGCCTTCGGTAAAATAGTATCTTCCATTGTGGCCGATGTCATCATGCCTCCCATCGGATTGCTGGTAGGTGGCGTGAACTTTACAGATTTGAAACTACAATTAAAGCCGGCCGAAGTAGTGGATGGAGTTGAAAAAGCTGCCGTAACGTTGAATTATGGCAACTTCCTACAAGCTACTTTCGACTTTATCATCATTGCTTTTTCTATATTCTTATTTATAAGATTACTTGCCAAGCTGAATCGCAAGAAAGAAGAAGTTCCTGCTCCCGCCGCCCCACCTGCCCCTAGCAAGGAAGAGGTATTACTTACAGAAATCCGTGACTTGTTGAAGGAACAGGCTGGCAAAAAATAAAATATTATCCACACAAAAAACGGGCTGCCCTCAAATGCTTGTCGGACAGCCCGTGATTTATATACCAGCCGACATTTCCTAAACATTCCAATCTTTTTTTTGCATATTTTTCCACAAGGAAGCAGGAAGAACAAAGTTTTTCCAATTCAATTATAAAAAGCCTCAACAGCATGACGGATTTTTATTTTTTCTGAGTATCTTTGCGGCACGAAATCATTTACATATCTTAATATATATATGCAAGAAAAGATCATTATTCTCGACTTCGGTTCACAAACCACACAGCTCATAGCCCGTCGCGTTCGCGAACTGAATACTTATTGCGAGATTGTGCCTTACAACAAATTTCCACACAATGATCCGTCCATAATCGGCGTTATCCTTTCGGGAAGCCCTTTCTCGGTGTATGATGAAAGCGCCTTTAAAGTCGATTTGAGTGACATTCGCGGAAAGTATCCTATTTTGGGTATCTGCTATGGTGCACAGTTCATGTCTTATACAAACGGTGGGAAAGTGGAACCGGCCGGCACACGTGAATACGGACGTGCACACCTTTCCACTTTCGACCAAGAGAACCCACTATTAAAGAACGTCCGTGAACACTCACAAGTATGGATGAGCCACGGAGATACCATCACCGCCATTCCGGAGAATTTCAAAATTATCGCTTCAACAGATAAAGTAGCCATCGCTGCTTATCAAATAAAGGAAGAGAAAGTATGGGGAGTACAGTTCCACCCGGAAGTGTTCCACAGTGAAGACGGAACCCAGCTTCTGAAAAATTTTGTAGTCGACATTTGCGGGGGGAAACAGGACTGGAGCGCTGCCTCTTTCATTGAAACGACTGTAGCCGAACTGAAAGCGCAACTGGGAAATGACAAAGTAGTACTGGGGCTGAGTGGCGGAGTAGACTCATCTGTGGCAGCCGTATTATTAAATAAAGCGATAGGCAAGAATCTTACCTGCATTTTTGTAGATCACGGCATGCTGCGTAAGAACGAATTCAAAAATGTACTCCATGATTATGAATGTCTCGGACTGAATGTAATCGGAGTGGATGCCAGCCAAAAATTCTTCAGTGAACTGGCAGGTGTGGAAGAACCTGAGAAGAAGCGTAAGATTATCGGCAAAGGTTTTATTGACGTATTCGATGAAGAAGCTCATAAAATTAAAGATGTGAAATGGCTGGCACAAGGTACCATTTATCCTGACTGTATCGAGTCATTAAGTATCACCGGCACTGTAATCAAAAGTCATCACAACGTAGGTGGACTGCCCGAAAAAATGAATTTGAAACTATGCGAGCCTCTGCGTCTGCTATTCAAGGATGAAGTACGCCACGTAGGTCGTGAACTGGGTATGCCGGAACATCTGATTACACGCCATCCATTCCCCGGACCAGGACTTGCGGTACGTATTTTGGGTGATATCACTCCTGAGAAAGTACGTATTCTGCAAGACGCCGATGATATCTATATCCAAGGATTGAGAGACTGGAAAGTGAAAGACTCGGACGGAAACGAAACATCCCTTTACCACCAAGTATGGCAGGCAGGCGTAATCTTGCTACCCGTACAAAGTGTGGGAGTAATGGGGGACGAACGTACATACGAACGTGCCGTTGCCCTACGTGCCGTAACTAGTACGGATGCCATGACCGCCGACTGGGCTCATCTTCCCTATGAATTTATGGCTAAGGTTTCAAACGACATAATCAATAAAGTAAAAGGTGTAAACCGCGTATGCTATGATATCTCGTCCAAACCGCCTGCCACAATTGAGTGGGAATAATAGACAACCAACTAATAACTTAAAAACAACATAACGGAATGAAACAAGATATGATTGTTATCTTGGATTTGGGAAGCACCGAAAACACCGTGCTTGCCAGAGCCATTCGTGCTTTGGGTGTATATAGTGAAATTTACCCGCACGATATCACAGCCGCCGAGCTGACAGCATTGCCCAATGTAAAGGGTGTCATTATCAATGGCGGTCCCAACCATGTAATTGACGGAGTGGATATTGACGTGCTTCCCGAGATTTACAAAGCAGGGATCCCCGTAATGGCTGCCGGTCATGACAAAGCATGTTGCGAAGTGAAGCTTCCCCAACTGACGGATGATGTGGAAGCAATAAAGAATGCTGTACAATCGTTTGTTTTTGATACCTGCAAGGCAGAGGCTAACTGGAATATGACAAACTTTGTCAATGACCAGATTGAATTGATCCGCCGCCAGGTAGGCGACAAGAAAGTATTATTGGCACTTTCCGGAGGTGTAGACAGTTCTGTAGTAGCAGCTCTGTTGCTGAAAGCCATCGGCAATAATCTGGTCTGCGTACATGTGAACCATGGATTAATGCGCAAAGGTGAATCGGAAGCAGTAATTGAAGTTTTCAAAAATCAGTTGAACGCTAATTTGATTTACGTGGATGCTACAGACCGGTTCCTGAGTAAACTGGAAAATGTAGCTGATCCGGAGCAGAAACGCAAGATTATCGGTGGTGAATTTATTCGTGTGTTCGAAGAGGAAGCCCGTAAGCTAAATGGAATCGACTTTTTGGGACAAGGTACAATTTATCCTGATATCGTAGAAAGTGGTACTAAAACAGCCAAAATGGTTAAATCCCATCACAATGTAGGTGGCTTACCCGAGGATTTACAGTTTGAATTAGTAGAACCTTTACGCCAGTTGTTCAAAGACGAAGTCCGTGCCTGCGGAGTGGAACTTGGTTTACCATACGACATGGTCTACCGTCAGCCGTTCCCTGGTCCTGGTTTGGGAGTGCGCTGTTTGGGGTCTATCACTCGTGACCGCCTGGAAGCTGTTCGCGAATCGGACGCCATCTTGCGTGAAGAATTCCAACTGGCAGGCTTGGACAAGAAAGTATGGCAATATTTCACCGTAGTACCCGATTTCAAATCAGTAGGCGTGCGTGACAATGCCCGTTCATTTGATTGGCCTGTTATTATCCGAGCTGTCAACACCGTAGATGCTATGACAGCTACTATCGAACCAATAGACTGGTCCATTCTGATGAAAATTACCGACCGTATTCTAAAAGAAGTAAAGAATGTGAACCGCGTATGCTATGACCTGTCGCCCAAACCCAATGCGACCATTGAGTGGGAATAAAAAATATACTTCAAACCATGTAAGATCCCGAAACTAAAAGTTTCGGGATCTTTTTTATATTCAAGTTCTTCACTTTGCCCCCAATGACACTAGAACAAGAACCATAAAATTTTTCGTTTTTTTGATTTTTCCGCTTCAATATTTACATCCAAGGAATCAAAGCTCTATAATCTCCTCATTACAAATGGTCAGTTTGCCGGCTCCGTTTTCTGTAACTACCCAAGAATTTTCAATGCCGACCGGTCCTACTCCCGGCAATACGATTTTAGGTTCAAGGGCAAACACCATTCCCTCTTCCAACTCCCTCCGGATACGCGGAGCCAACACTGGTGCCTCATTGATTTCCAACCCGATGCCGTGTCCTATAAAACGTGCCTGTTGGGACACCCCCATAAAACGATCGGCAAATCCGGCTTTCGTCACGATCTCAATGGCCGCATTATAAAGATCCTCGCACACCACACCAGGCGCCGTCATAGAGGCAACCTTATCCTGCACTTCAAGACAGACTTGATGAGCTGCATAAGCCTCATCATTTAATTTTCCAATGGAGAACACACGACTCATATCGCACATATATCCGTAAAAGTTTCCCCCTATATCCACCATTACACTATACCCCTCTTTCAACAAAGTTCCATTCATTCCTCCGGGCAAAGACGGGTCCAATCCCTTACCACCTAAGGCAAAATCATAAGGCGAAGGAGTAGCTGCATTATCTCCGGCCAACACACTTCCCATAAATATCTCCATACTCTGACCAAATACTCTGAATATTCCCAGACAACCTTCCAGTCGCATCAGGCGTTCCACCTCAACAGATAGTTCACGATCAGTCATCCCCGGATGGTATACATCGGGAATCTTACTATATGCTCGAGCATGTAAAGCAGCCGACCGACGAAAAAGTTCAATCTCCAGCGGAGTCTTTACGCTACGCGCTTCACGAATAATAGCAGTTCCATCCACGACCTCCGATTCAGGAAAAAGAGATGCAAGACGCATATAGTCCGCATAAGGCAGTTCCCCGCCTTCCAACATTATCTTTGAAGCTACAGGTATACCATTTTCTTTTAACAAGTCCACTATCTGCTCAGGTTTACGAATAGGGAATACAAATTCTCCCACAATATTATTAGGACGTTTTACAAAGAGAAGTGCCGGTGAATGAAGCGGTAAATAAAGATAGCCGTTCACTATCTCACCATACGTATAAAGCAAATTTACATTACAAGCTATCAGGGCAGCATCAATGCCTTGTTGAGCCATTAAATAGCGTATTTTATCTCGACGAAATTTCAATTCGGGTTGTAACATAAGTAATATTATCTGATTATTTAAAATACTGAGTACAAAAATAACAGATTTCAGTCAGTATAAAGGATAGTAGTTCCAAAAAAGAGAAAGGATATATTAAAACTCACTAATTTTGGATGATTAGTTTGAAAACAGTGTTCAATTATATTAAATTTGCAAACGAATTGACAAACAAAGTATCTTTCATGTTCAACGGTATCAAAAAATATGTGGTAAGAATAGTATGCGTAATTATGTTATTACTCGTACAATTTGATGTATGCGCTCCACTGATTGATGCCAATCTGGCTATGGTAGAAACGATGGAACAACCCACCCTGCCTTCTGACAACAATGAAGAAAGCAGAGGAGAAGAAACTTATTATTTCCAGTCGGGACGTGCACAACTGCCAAACAGTCGTTTTTTACCCTGCACTATCGACATGCTGGTCAATCTTTTTGCTATTCCCCAAGTTCCGGTACAAAGTTACACACCTGTCAGTGAAAATCCGGGGAAAGTGGTACATCATCACATTATCTTTTGTGTGTACCGCATTTAATATGTCACATTAAAGCATATTCATACATATTGGCCTTGTATTCTGAAAGATTTGAATGCAAGCCGGATCTTTTATTTACTCAAACTCAATTATTAATCTTTTTAAATTGTATTCGTAATTTCATGAAGAGTAATTTTCAGAAAATTGCGGTCCTGTGTACATGCACAGGATTGCTATGCTCTTGTGGTCAATCGGACAACAAGCAGGAACATCACAAAGAATTCATTCCCATCACCATTCTTCACCCCACAACCATTGAGTTTCCACGCTCATATGTAGCTGATGTGCAAGCTATACAGTTTGTAGAAATTAAGCCCAAAGTGGAAGGATTTGTTCAAAAAATATATGTAGACGAAGGACAGAAAGTCAAAAAAGGACAGCCCCTATTCCAACTCAGTTCCGACCAATATAGCGAAACGGTAAAAGAGGCGCAAGCCAATTACAAACAAGCACAGGCACAATATGAAATGGCAAATTATGAAGCCGAAAGAATAGGCCGGCTGGTTGACAAACAAATCTTATCAAAAATCCGACTCGACCAAGCCAATAAAGAAAAAGAAGTAGCCCAAATGAAAGTGGAACAGGCAAAAGCACAAATGCAACGTTCACAGATGGATTATTCTTACACCACTATCACTGCCCCTTTTGACGGCTACATAGACCGTATTCCTTATAAGACGGGAAGTCTGGTAAATCCGCAAAGCTTACTAACTACCGTAAGTGATATTTCCGAGATCTTTGCTTACTATAAAGTGAACGAAAGCGAGTATCTGGAATACAAGCGCCAACAACTTAGCGGACAAAAACAGCACGAAGAAAATAATGTGGAACTGATTTTGTCAGACGGTTCCATCTACTCCCACAAAGGCACATTAGAAACAGTAGAAGGTGACTTTGAACGAGGAACCGGCTCCATTGCCTTCCGTGTCCGTTTTCCGAACCCGGACGGACTGCTGAAACATGGAGTGACTGGAAAAGTACGTATGATGACCCAAATGGACAACATCTGCCTAGTTCCCCAGAAATCAACATTCGAAATTCAAGATTTCACCTATGTATATACCGTTGATAGTGCCAGTGTAGTAAAAGTACGCAGCTTCCAACCGCTGGAACGCTATAATAATTACTATGTGACACAAGACTTCTCTCCTAACACTGCCATCGTATACGAGGGAGTGCAAATGATGAAAGATGGCATTACCATCAAGACTGATACCATTGATATGGAAGCAATCAGAAAAGAAGTTGAATTAAAACAACCTATCGTAAAATAAAACGGACAGTTTATGTTTAAGCTATTTATAAAAAGACCGATACTTTCAGGAGTAATCTCCGTCATTATCGTCTGCTTGGGCGTACTGTCTATTTTGACACTGCCCATCACTCAGTTTCCCGATATCGTACCCCCATCTGTAACGGTAACCGCCCGATACACCGGGGCTAGTGCCGATGTGATGTCTAAAACAGTCGCCACCCCGTTAGAGCGTGCCATCAACGGAGTACCCGGCATGACCTACATGACCACTGTTTGTACCAACGACGGTATGTCCCTTACTACTATCTATTTTAAAGTGGGAACCGATCCGGACGTAGCTGCCGTAAATGTACAGAACCGTGTGACTACCGTACTAGACGAATTGCCTGAAGAAGTAATCCGTGCCGGAGTTATTACAGAAAAAGAAGTAAACAGTATGTTGATGTACTTGAACATCATGAGTACGGACAGTGCACATACCGAAAAGTTTGTTTATAACTTTGCCGATATCAATATTTTGCGCGAATTAAAACGTATTGACGGTGTAGGCTTGGTAGAAATCATGGGTAGCCGTGATTATGCCATGCGTGTATGGTTGAATCCTAATCGGCTGGCCGCCTACAACATGGTACCTCAAGATGTAACTGAAGCCATCCGTAATCAAAACATAGAAGCAGCACCCGGCAAGACAGGTATCAGTTCAGACAAATTACCCCAACAACTGCAATATGTATTACAATATACCGGAAAGTTCAGCACAGCAGAAGAATATGGAGAGATTGTATTGAAAGCTCTTCCCGATGGTTCACTGCTACGTCTGAAAGACGTTGCCACTATTGAATTCGATTCTGAAGATTATAACATGACCTCTATGACCGACGGAAGGCCATCGGCATCTATTATGATCAAACAACGCCCCGGCTCCAATGCAAGGGAAGTCATCCAAAATATTAAAACCAAAATGGCAGAAATCAAAGAAAGCAGTTTTGCGCCTGGCATGGATTACAATATCTCCTATGACGTATCACGCTTTCTTGACGCCTCCATACAGTCAGTACTGAAGACACTGCTCGAAGCATTCATACTGGTATTTATTGTGGTGTATATATTTTTACAAGATTTCCGTTCCACCTTAATTCCGGCTATCGCCGTACCAGTTTCATTGGTCGGTACATTCTTTTTTATGGAAATGCTGGGCTTCTCCATAAATATGTTGACCTTATTCGCCCTTGTGCTCGCAATAGGTATTGTAGTAGACAACGCAATAGTCGTCGTAGAGGCTGTCCATGTAAAGATGCATCATGAGAAACTCTCTCCTTATAAAGCATCTGTAGCAGCTATTAATGAAATCGGTGGAGCCATTATTGCCATCACGCTAGTCATGTCGGCAGTCTTTGTTCCGGTGGGCTTCATGCAGGGAACTGTAGGTATTTTCTATCGGCAATTCTCATTGACACTGGCGGTAGCCATTGTTATCTCAGGAATAAACGCATTGACCCTCTCGCCTGCCCTATGTGCTTTGTTACTGAAACCCGCTGATGGAAAAAAGAAGAAAAAAGCAGGATGGCTACGTCGTTTCTTTATTTTTTTCAACCGCCGGTACGACCGCTTTGAAAAGAAATACAATATCGGATTACACAAGTATTTGAGCCGGAAAATAATCACTTATGCCACACTGATTATTTTCTTCCTTGCCACTTTCGGCATGAGCCAGGTACTTCCTTCAGGCTTTATTCCCAATGAAGACCAAGGTATGATTTATGTCAATGTAGATGCGCCTCCGGGAGCAACATTGGAACGCAGCGAAAAAGCCTTGAACGCTGTACAAGCTGCATTGCTTCCTTTCAAAGAAATTGAAAGCATCTCCACATTAGCAGGTTATAGTTTGATGACTGAAACGGAAGGTGCCAATTTCGGTATGGGTATGATTAATCTCACCCCGTGGAGTGAACGCGATCAAACAGCAGCCGAACTTATAGAGATATACAAAGACCGCACCTCGCATATCAAAGATGCGGATATTCAGTTCTTCCTGCCTCCTACAGTTCCGGGATTCGGTAATGCCAGCGGCTTCGAACTTCGTTTACAAGATAAAACAGCAGGCAGCTTTGCAGAATTTGCCGATGTTGCCAATACATTAGTAGAAAAACTGAATGAAGATCCGCGCATTGTGGGAGCAACCTCAGGATTCAATCCTAATTTTCCACAATATCTGCTGAAAGTGGATATTGCTAAAGCAGCTAAATTAGGAGTAAATCTAAATGAATCCATGGAAACACTCCAATCCTATATCGGCAGTTTCTACTCATCCAACTTTATTCGTTTCGGACAAATGTATAAGGTGATGTTACAGGCTTCTCCAGAGTATCGTATGAATCCTGAAGATCTGTATAAGTTCTATGCCAAGAACAAGGACGGGAATATGGTACCCTACTCTAACTTTATGACGATGGACCGTATATTCGGTCCTAACCAGATTACACGCTACAATATGTTCACCTCGGCCTTGATTACAGGTGAACCTGCCGAAGGAGTCAGTTCAGGAGAGGTTATCGAAGCAGTGGAACAAATTGCCAAAGAGACATTACCTCGCGGTTATGATATAGAATGGTCAGGAGTTACTCGTGAAGAGAAAGATTCGGGTGGACAAACCGTTCTTATTTTCGGTATTTGCCTACTGTTTGTTTATTTGTTGCTGGCAGCACAATACGAGAGTCTGTTACTGCCTTTTCCCGTCATACTTTCATTGCCGGCAGGTATCTTCGGTTCTTATTTTTTCCTGCAACTGGCAGGCTTGGAAAATAATATTTATGCCCAGGTAGCCTTGGTAATGTTGATTGGTCTGCTAGGCAAAAATGCCATTCTTATTGTGGAAATGGCCAACCAGTACCGCAAACAGGGAATGAGCATCTTTGATGCTGCCGTTAGAGGTTCCGTAAGCCGTCTGCGCCCCATCCTGATGACATCCTTTGCATTTATATGCGGACTAATCCCGTTGGTAATGGCAAGCGGAGCCGGTGCTTTGGGCAACCGTTCCATCGGAACAGCTGCCGCCGGAGGTATGTTTATCGGTACATTCGTAGGAATCTTCCTTGTACCTGGACTTTACCTTATTTTCGAGAGTTGGTCTGCACATCTTAACCGTAATAAAGTCAGCTATGATGAAGAAGATGAAAAATAACAATATAAACAAAACAGGTTTAATAATAGGAGCTTTCTGTCTGATTATGGTAAGTTGCAAAGCCCCTTCCCTTACTCCGACAGAAAAGATAGAGTTACCCGAGTTCTATATGGATAGGGAAACGGACAGCACTACTATCTCTTCCATGTCATGGAAAACATTTTTTCCAGATACGTTATTGCAAAGTTATATAGCCGAAGCGTTAAATAACAATCATTCATTCCTTCAAACTATAGAACGGATATCCATTGCCCGTTCACAAGTTCGAGTAGGAAAAGGAGCGCTGCTGCCCGATCTTTCATTAGGCATTGATGGTGGAGTACAACGTTTTGGCGAGTACACTATGGACGGAGTTGGTAACAGCACCACCAACACTCCCGATTTAGAAAAAGACAAACATATTCCAGATCCCTACCGGAATTTCAACCTAGGACTCAATTTTCAATGGGAAGCTGACATATGGGGTAAGCTAACCGATAAAAAACGATCGGCCGTATCCCGCTGGATGCAGTCTGTAGAAGCTATGCGTCTGGCACGCACCTTATTGATATCAGAAGTAGGTACACACTATTTTGAATTAATAGGACTGGATAAACAGCGATATGTGCTACGCGAAGCCATCCTAACAGCCAGAGATGCTTATAATTTAACCGATGAACTGATGAAAGAAGGTGAAGTAACCCGACTTTCTGTAGACCAATTCCGGTCACGACGCCTTAAATTGGAAGAAATGCTGCTTGCAAACGAACAGCAAATAAGTGAAAAGGAACGTGCCATCGCCACCTTATTAGGACGACTGCCTTTCAAGGTGAAACGAGTGTCATTTGAAACTGCATGTAGTTATGAGTTTCCCACAGATGCAGGAATCCCGTCACAACTTTTGCAATATCGCCCGGATATAAAGGCTGCCGAACTGGAGTTATTAGCTAGTAAATCCGACGTATCTGCAGCGCGAAAAGCTTTCTTCCCATCCATCGTGATTGGAGGAAACGGAGGTTTTAACGCATTTGATCTGGATAAATGGTTTACTGCTCCTGCATCCCTGGTTTACAATCTCGGTGCAGGTATCACAGCACCTATATTCAAACAAAATACTATACGTGCATTATGGAATGATGCGAAAAGCCAGCAACGCATCGCTTTGTTAGGATATCACGAAACGGTATTAAAAGCCTATGAAGAAGTATTAAACCTCATTACTGCATCATCGCAAATGCACCAGCGCAAAAAGTTGAAAGAAGAAGAAAGCCGTATCCATCATCGATCTATTTATAATGCAAATGAAATGTTTAAAGTAGGATTCGCAGGCTATCTGGATGTACTGTCGGCCGATGAACGTTTCCTGGATTGTGAATTGGAACGTATCGCTCTGAATGTGGAATCTTGTAAACTGCATATCATGCTTTACCGTGCCTTAGGAGGTGGAAGCAATTAGTTAATATACTTATATTTTTTGATTTGTTTGGTTAGGAACCGCCCCCGGCAAGCGTGTCGTCAGGACGGTTCTTTTTTACTCTTATAATTCAAGAAATATCAGACCTCTTGAGCAAAGAAACAATCCACAACAATAATATAGCTCCCACAATAGAGGTAACAAGACTGCCAATAATACCAGTTGCTGCAATACCAAACAAACTGAATACCCAGCCGCCCAGGACACCACCAACAATACCAACCAATAAATTAATAAAGAGACCGAAACCTCCCCCTCTCATCAACTTACCGGCAACAAAACCAGCAATAATTCCGATAATAATGTACCAAATAAAATACATACGCTTTATTCTTTAGAGTTTATAGTTAATCATCTTACTGATAAAAACAGCTATTCTGTATAAAAAGTTGCCTGAATAAATCTTTTTTTACTTCATTGATAAAATTATTCAGGATGCATTTTCCCTTTTTCCGGTCTTCTTTTTCCGGCTTCAGCATTTTCTTCCCCATCTGTTCTCCCTTCAATCTTTATTTTTGTCTCAAACTTAAAAGACAAAATATGAAGATAAACGTACATTCCATGCTATTATTAAGCCTTGCCGCACTACTTTCTTCCTGTGCTGCCGAAGGCAATGATAAAAAACAAGACCTTATTGTAAAAACAACACAAGCTGTTCCAGTTTCACATCAGGGTGACAAAGAATTCTCTTTTATTGCCCGACCTTTTCGCACTTCCGAGTTATCTTTCCGAGTAGGCGGTCCCATCGACCGTTTCGATGTATACGCAGGTAACCGATACCAACAAGGCAGCATCATAGCCGAAATAGATCCGCGCGATTTCCGCATCCGTAAAGAACGTGCCGAAGCAATCTACCATCAGGCAAAAGCGGAATTCGAACGTATACAAAAGTTATACGACAAAGGAAATGTTTCTGCAAGTACTTATGAAAAAGCAAAAGCAGACTATATCACTGCAAAAACAACTTTCAATACAGCTTCCTATGAACTGGAAGACACACGCCTTATCGCTCCATTCAATGGTTATGTGGGTGAAGTATATATAGAGAAATTTCAAGACGTGAAAGCAACCCAGCCCATCATTTCTTTTATTGATATAGACCAACTTAAACTGGAGATTTATGTCACTCAAGACATTGCCCGTGCAGCGCAAACACTAGATACAATACAAGTACGATTTGACGCCCAACCCGATAAAGTATATAATGCTAAGATAATAGAAATTTCCAAAGGGACTACCCGCAATAACCTCTCTTATCTGCTGACCGCTCTACTTCCCAATAAAGAAGGGAAATTACTGGCAGGTATGTCTGGTAAAGCAAGCCTAAATACCCATTCCGTTTCAACTCTTTCCCAAGGAGCAGCCATCCCTCAAACAGCCCTTTGCCATCGCCCTACAGAAGGAGATTATTTATGGGTAGTAAATTCCAAAACCCAACAAGTAACTAAGAGAAAAGTAAAGAAAGGGGATCTATTGCCAAACGGTTATGTATCTATCACCGAAGGCTTGTATCCTGATGAAACTGTAGCAAACAGTGGGCTCCGCTTCCTATCGGATGGAATGAAAATAAGTGTAGAAAACGAATAATATCACAGAAATAAACAATCATGAAACTCGTAAAATATTTTCTACAGAAGAAAGCAGTCACTATCTTGCTGTTGGTATTGATATTGGCCGGTGGGCTGTTCTCCTATATCAAAATGGGAAAACTGGAAGACGCCCCCTTTACCATCAAACAAGCACTCGTACTGACTCCGTATCCCGGAGCATCCCCCTCCGAGGTACAATCTCAAGTAACAGATGTTCTGGAAGAATCCATCCAATCTCTTGGTGAACTTTATTATCTGAAAACAGAAAACCGAACAGGACTTTCAAAAATAACCGTTTATGTAAAAAAGGAAATCCGGGCAGACGAAATGCAACAACTTTGGGACAAATTACGCCGTAAAGTAAATGATGTACAAAGCAAACTTCCCGCCGGAGCAGGTCCATCTGTTGTTAACGATGATTTTGGAGATGTATTGGGAGTTTTCTATGGACTGACTGGAAAGAGCCATACCTATCGGGAACTGGAAGACGAAGCCAAGATTATCAAAAACGAACTATTGAAAATAAAAGATGTTGCTAAAATAGAAATCTACGGAATACAGACACCTACCATTGACGTGTCTGTCAGCCCATCCGTCATGGCACAAAGCGGAATTACGACCTCGGATATAGCCCGCGCTTTCGAAGCACAAAACAAAGTGGTGGATGCCGGAGGTATTGATGCCGGACAAAATCGGCTGCGCATTGAATCCACTGGAAATTTTTATTCATTAGATGATATAAGAAACCTGACTATCGTATCACGCTCCGGTGAACATTTCCGCCTTGCCGACATTGCACAAATAGAAGAAAGTTATCAGACACCTGCCAGCAATCTGATGCGCATTGACGGTAATCCGGCCATAGGTATTGCCATCTCCACCGTCCCCACCGGAAATGTAGTGGATATGGCAGAAGCTGTGAAAAAACGCATTGACGAATTATCCCAATCCATGCCTGAAGGATATGAACTGACCTCTATCTACGATCAAGGATATGAATCAGCCGTTGCCAATCAAGGCTTTGTCTTGAATCTCATCATTTCCGTTTTAACTGTTATAGCCATTCTATTATTTTTCATCGGGTTCAAGAATGGCACGCTGATAGGTAGCGGACTGATTTTTTCCATCTTCGCCACTCTCATTGTCATGATGGCTTGCGGCATCGCACTCCAGCGAATGTCACTGGCCGCCATCATTATCGCCATGGGGATGTTGGTAGACAATGCCATTGTTGTGTCAGACTCCGCTTTAATCAATATGGAGCGTGGAATGCGGAAACGTGTAGCCATCATGCAGGCTTGCTCGACTACCGCCCTGCCCTTGTTGGCAGCAACCGTAATCGCTATTCTTACTTTCCTTCCTATCTATTATTCACCACATATCACAGGTGAACTGTTATCCTCATTAGTCGTGGTTATCGGAGTATCCCTGATGTTCAGCTGGGTGTTCGCACTGACACAGACACCTTTCTTTATACAGGAATTTGTCCGCCGCCCACGTCCCGAGGAACTGAAAGCGGCACTGTTTGACGGAAAATATTACAACCGTTTCCGCAATGCTTTACATTGGGTGCTCCGCCACCGGTCGGTCACCATCGGCTCACTGGCCATTATGCTGATACTCTCTGCCTGGAGTTTCAAATTTATTCCTAAAGTATTCGTACCCGCACTGGAAAAACAATACTTTACCGTAGATATGTGGCTGCCCGAAGGAACAAACATTAACGAAACAGACCGCATGGCAAGCAGTCTGGCAGACTATATACGCGGACACGAAGAAACAGAAATGGTTTCTACCTACATAGGTCGCACGCCACCCCGCTATTATTTATCCAATGTATCTTTCGGTCCTCAATCCAATTATGCACAAATACTGGTAAAATGCAAGACCTCCAAAGATTCAAAGGAATTACATGCGCTACTGCAAGACTCCATTCGCCAGAAATATCCCGAACCCCTGATAAAAGTGAACAAATTCGAGCTTAGCCCTTTGACAGAAGCCGTCATCGAAGCCCGTTTTCTAGGACCGGATCCTGCTGTACTAGATTCACTGGCAGGGAAAGCAATAGAAATCATGCGCCGCAATCCCAAAGTAGCGGACGCCCGCAACGAATGGGGCAACATGAGTTTAATGATCCGCCCTGTTTACGATCCGGTAAAAGCCGGAGCACTGGGTATCACCAAAGCACAAATGATGCAATCCGTCAAGTCTATCAGTGATGGAACTCCTGTAGGAATTTATCGGGATAATGAAAAGAAAGTACCTGTATTACTAAAATCGGAAGGGGTTCATATTACAGACGAGCGATCTTTAGGGGATTTCTCTGTTTGGAACGGGGAGCATTCGGCACCTCTGTCACAAGTAACGGAAAAAATTGAAACCACTTGGGAATTTCCGCAAATACGTACTTATAACCGTCAGTTATCCATGGCAGCCATGTGTGGAGTAAAACCGGGACACACCATGGCGGAAGTACACGGAGAAATACGAAAAGAGATAGAAGAAATAGAATTGCCCGAAGGATATACCTTCTTCTGGGATGCCCAATACAAAGACCAAGGCGAAGCGATGCAGGCCATTGCCAAGTTCTTTCCTTTGGCTTTTCTGATGCTCATTGTAATTCTTGTAGCATTATTCGGTAACTTCAGACAACCGGTCATTATCCTGTGTATCCTTCCCCTTTCCCTTATCGGGGTTGCCATAGGTATGCTGCTCACCGGATTCGATTTCGGCTTCTTCCCCATCGCCGGATGGCTGGGATTATTAGGTATGATTATTAAAAATGTGATTGTGTTACTGGATGAAATAAATATACAGCGCCGAAATGGAATCGCACCTTATACCGCCATCATAGAAGCTACAGTGTCAAGAACAAGACCTGTACTTATGGCAGCGACCACTACTATTTTAGGAATGGTTCCGTTATTGTTCGATATAGCATTCGGCGGTATGGCAGCCACTATTATTTTCGGACTGACGTTTGCCACATTGCTAACGTTATTCGTAACCCCGGCATTATATGCCATGTTTTATAAAATTAAGAGTAATTCTAAATATGCATCCTATGAAAAGAATTAATATACTGTTTATCTTTATTTTTAGTGTTCCGTCCGCTACTTTCTCCCAACAAAGTGATTTATTGGAAAAGTACAGGTCGATGGCTGTGGAATACAACCACGACCTGAAGGCGGCGGATAAACACATCTCTGCAAGTATCGAACTGGAAAAAGCCGCCCGAAAAGATTTGCGTCCCAAACTTTCGGGTGATGCCAACTTTCAATATACCGGCAACCCCATCCAGCTCACTCTGGACTTGCCCAGTATGCAAAACCCACTGACGTTCGAAGGCAAGGACATGAAATATGGTGCCTCACTTACCCTATTACAGCCGGTCTATACAGGCGGGCGTCTGCTGGAAACCATCCGGATGGCAAAACATCAACATAGTCTGGCAGCACATCAGGCGGAATACTTTCGTTCCGCCCTGTGCTACCAAACCGATATGCAATACTGGAATACCGTAGCCCGTGCCGAACTTCTGCAAGTTGCTACCGACTATCGAAACTCTATCGCCTCACTCACCAAAACTATCCGTGAGCGAGTCGAAGCAGGACTAGTTGACCCGCAAGACTTGCTTATGGCAGAAGTAAAACTAAATGAAGCCGAATACCAATTACTCCAAGCAAAAAGCAGTTTGGAAACAGGAAGAATGGCACTTAATTCACTGATTGGCACGGCACTTCATGAAATAACGGAAGTGGAAGATACCATTCCTTCCATCGTAATGAATGAGCAGTTATGGAAGCAAGACGGTTCTAACCGACCGGAACTAAAAATAGCATACGACCAAATAGGCATAGCCGAAAGCTCAAAGAAACTGACTGACTCAAAATATAAACCGCAACTGTATGTCGGCATAGAAGGAAGTTACTCTTCACCAGGATATAACTTTAAATCCGACCTTGATCCCAACTATGCCGTTTATGCTAAGTTATCTGTACCTATTTTTGAATGGGGGAAACGACGCAACGAAAAACGGGCAGCCTCTTTCCAGATCGGTGCCGCGACTGATAATCTGCACCAAGTAAGTGACCATGTAAATCTGGAAGTGCAGACAGCCCGTGTATCCTTGTCTCAAGCAATGGAACAAGTACAATTAACTAGAAACTCATTGGAAAAAGCCCGCAAAAACGAACAAATGGCATTGGAAAGATATACAGAGGGGAAAGTATCAATAGTGGAAATGATAGAGGCACAAAACTATCGGCAGATTTCACAAACCAACTATGTACAAGCCAAAGTTTCTGCACAAGGACACTATTCCGCATTGCTGAAAGCTTTAAACAAATATTAGATAAAACCAACCATCATGAAAAGCATATTCTTCCATTCACCAAGGAACGGAATTTATCCGTACCTATAGTGAATGGAAAATATTAATTTAACACCTCTCCAGTCTATGATTATTCTGTAAAATATTGTAGCTTTGTTCACATGAAATGGAATGTTACATTATATGGCCTTTTATTCTCCGGACTAGGAGCATTTTCCTATCTTCTTCTAGCCAATTATTCCGATTTGTCACCCCATGTGGCAGATATGCTATTTTCCAAAGGTGCTTTTATCTTCTTCATCACAGCCTTCAATATTCTTGGCTACTCAACGTTGCGGCTCAGTTCCTGGCTAAACAGTCAATATGCATTGAATATCCGCAAACGTTGGAAAATTATTACCATTTATATAGCCGTAACTCTTCTGTTCTTTCTTTTGAATTATAGTTTATTGATTGTCGGAAAACTTCTGGTAGGTTCCTACAACATATTTATTTTCCCAAATGGCGGCTGGCGCATCCTCTTTCTGGTATGGTTGGTGGAGTTAGTTATTGTAGGACTACTTTTATCTAACCGTTCTATTCAGAACACATTAAAACTGCAACAAGAAGCTGCCGAACTTCAAAAAGAAAATAACACAGCCCGTTACACCGCCCTGCAAAACCAACTCAATCCACACTTTCTGTTCAACAGTCTTAACACGCTGATTGCAGAAATAGAATACAATCCCGCCAATGCAGTCCGCTTCACTAAGCATCTGTCCAGCGTTTACCGCTATGTCCTTCAAAGTCAAGATAAAGTCTTGGTACCTTTAAGCGAAGAATTGGAATTTATGAAATCCTACCTCTTTCTTCACGAAGTCCGATTAGGAAATTGCATCAGTTACAAATGTCATCTTCCCGAAGACTATCCTGAAGCCATGCTCCCGCCACTAACTTTGCAACTGCTGGTAGAAAATGTCATCAAGCATAATTCCATCACCTCAAACAAGCCTATGCAAATTAATATAGAAATTGAAAATTATTACCTGACAGTAAGTAACCCTATCCAACCTAAAAAGAGTAATGACACCTCTTCGGGAGTAGGATTGAATAATCTTTCCAACCGTTGCAAACTACTGCTCGGCGAAGGAATCATTGTCACTAAAGCAAACAATTTGTTTACCGTAAAAGTACCTTTAGCATATGAATAAACTAAACGCAATCATTATAGAAGATGAAGTGCCAGCAGCACGTTTGTTACATTCCATGATTACCCGTCTGCGCCCGCAATGGACACTGACCATTATACCGGGCAGTGTGGACGAAGCTGTGGCTTGGTTTAAAGATAATCCACAACCCGACCTGATCTTCCTCGATATCCAATTGGCAGATGGAAACGCATTCGATTTCCTTTCGGCCGTGCATCCTTCCTCTATAATTATTTTTACAACTGCCTACGACCAATATGCCATCCGCGCATTTACAGTAAATAGCATAGATTATATACTGAAACCCATCGACGAAACACGTCTGCTCGATGCCATCATCAAATACGAAACTTTACAAAACAAAGGAATCTCCCGCCCCCAAGAATATCTGGATACATTGCTGGATACCCTGCAACATAAAGAAAGACGTTACCGTACACGCTTCCTTATTTATGGAGCCGACCGTTTCTGGTCTCTTCAAGTAACGGACATAGCCTATTTCTATTCTGAAAATAAAATAACTTTTGCCGTCACCCAAAAAGGACAAGAACACATAATCGACCTGTCTCTGAATAAATTAATGGAACAGTTGGACCCAGAACAGTTCTTTCGCGCCAACCGTCAGATTATTATCAGCATTGCTTCCATAGACCATGCCGAACCTTATTTTAATGGCAAGATAGTAGTCAGTGTCCTTCCTCCTTACAAAGCCCAAATCACCATCAGTGAAGAAAAACTTTCTTCATTCAAGCTTTGGCTTAATTATTAAGAAATGAAAAAGGAAGATTAAACACTTACTAATCGGTAAACATGATAGCCTCAATGCATATACCTTGTTTATTGATAACACACTCTATAGTCGCTGCCGGAAGCCGGAACTCCAACATATGCGCATCGGGCAAATAGGGACATATATATCTTTGTGAATCAGGATGAAATGTTCTGATACACAATTCCGAAAATCCAATAAAGCCCCTTACTTTAAAATAATTAAAGCAAGATTGCGAAAACGGCAAAAAAGGAGGTCTATTTTCTTTCATTAGTCTTTGCAATAGATTTATGTTACTCATGTCAAAAACATGAACTTATCATAAACAAGCGTGTGTCCGAAAGGTTTATCAAAAGTTCCATTTCTTCCGCCACAATATAAAAAAGCAGTCCGGCACAGATATTCATCCATATGTCGGACTGCTTTTACACCATATTATCCTTCTTACTTATTTCTAAAAATTGGAATCTGAACATTGAACGAACTCCCATCCTGTTTCATATTCAGTGGAGTAATGGAACAAGCCGAATAAAGCACAATAGGTTCATCATTTTCATCCAATAATAACTGAGGACGTTCCAAACGATCTACCTCTATCCGCTCTCCATTCTTCAGAATTATTTCTTTATTCATAAACAAAGAATGTTCGGGAAGTTTCCAATGTATACCATCTTCAGAATACATGATGGCCAATCCCGGCTTACCTTTTGTAAATCCTCCCGTAAAATCTTTAAATACAGCATAGAAACAATTGTCTTTCCGGTGATACCATACAAACGGGTCTTCCGCATTCAATTTCTGGTTATCCCCTGTTTCAAACTCAAATACATAGTCATCCTGCACAATAAAAGGACCTTCGGGAGCATCGGCTATGGCTACTCCATGCACACCACGCCAAGTAGGGTCATAAACATTCCCTTTAAAGTAAAGATAATATTTCTTTTTCAAAGGATGATATACCACTGCCGGATTAACTAAAATGAGATTATCAGGCTTGGTTACAGTACCTTCAGGTGAGGGTTCCAGTACATTATCAGGCTTCACCCGTGTACGTGGAGCAAGCAAAGGTTGCTCATTACATGAAAATTTACCTTCCAGTAACTCTTTTATGGAATTAAAACACAGCACCCCCAACTTTTGATTTTGTTGGAGTCTGTCTCTTCTGCTTAGTTGTCCCTTTACATGAGCATTCTCACCCGGATCTACCGTAGCACAATAATACAAATAGTACTTTCCGTTATATCTCTTGATATGGGGATTATGAACCGACTGTGCATCCCATGAACAGTTATCCGGACGATATCCATCCTTATTATACACAATACCTATATCCTTATATCCCCCATAAGGAGAGTCGGATACAGCTACTCCAATCATCGAACCCAGCAACCAAGCGTCTATAAATCTAGGGTGCTCCGGTCCTGATTCCATAGCGGAATAAAATAAATAATACTTTCCATCCTCCTCTGCCTGAATAGCCGAACCACACCAAATAAAATGACTTTTCAACGAGAAAGCGGAGAAACCGGAAGGAAACTCCGAATCGCCCCGTTGAATAAGTTCTAAATTTACCGGACCGGTCTGCCAAGTGTGTTGCGCCCACCCCTGCAACAAAGCAAGGAAGACGAAACAAACAAATAGCATTTTTCTTCTCATATTCATCACAAACAGATCATTCATTACTGATTTTCTTACAATAATTTATTCCCAACACATCATAATGTTGCCGGATGCCCTCCAAACGAGTACAAAATTTTCCATAATCTTTATGTTCCTTTTTGCTCCATGCCACCTCGGACAAAGCCGCCACGCGCGGATAAAGCATATACTCCATCTCATCAAGCGCAGACATATACTCCGTCCATAAATTAGCCTGTACTCCTTTTATATGTTTGGCCTCATCTGCAGTCAGCGCTTCGGGAACCGGATGATAATTATAAACTTTTTCCAATGTAATCACCCGATTGGGGTTCCCAATTTTCCTTCCATTCCCCTTAAACTGGAAACAATTAAAATACATATAAATATTAGGAGACATAATAACATCATATCCGGCTTTTGCCGCATGGATTCCTCCCTTTTCACCTCTCCATGACATCACGGTAGCACGTTGCGGAATACCTCCCTCCAAGATCTCATCCCAACCGATAATTTTCTTTCCTCTGGTATTCAGATAGTTCTCAATCCGATTGATGAAATAAGTCTGCAATTCAGCCTCTTTTGTCAAATGTTCCTGCTTCATCCGTTCCTGACAGTGTACACAATTTTTCCAACGGATACGAGGAGCCTCATCCCCGCCCAAATGAATATAGCTGGAGGGGAAAAGCTTCACCACCTCATCCAGAATATCCTGCATAAAAGTGAAAGTAGACTCTTTGGTACAATAAATATCATTGAAAACACCCCAACGGCCTTCCACCTCAAAAGGCCCTCCGGTACAGGAATATTCAGGATATGCTGTCAGTGCCGCCACGCTATGTCCTGGCATTTCTATTTCAGGAATAATTTCCACAAAACGCTTCTTGGCGTATGCCACCACTTCTTTGATATCTTCCTGTGTATAAAATCCGCCATAACGCTTAGTGTACCACTCTGTAGGATTATCCCACATATATCCCACAATCGTTTTTTTACGGTAACCTCCGACGGTAGTCAGTTTGGGATATTTCTTGATTTCGATACGCCATCCCTGGTCATCAGTCAAATGCCAATGAAGGATGTTCAACTTATGAAAAGCAAGCAAGTCAATATGACGCTTTACATCCTCCTTCGGAATGAAATGACGGGAAACATCAAGCATCACTCCGCGATAAGAAAATGCAGGCGAATCTTCTATCACTACACAAGGGATATTCCATTTTACTTTTTCCGTCACCAACTTGTCGCTTTCAATGGCAGAAGGCAATAATTGACGCAATGTCTGAAAAGCATAGAAGATGCCTTTAGGAGTCCTGGCGTCTATATGGATAGAAGATTGAGAGACTGTCAGCTTGTAGGATTCCTCATTGGGCAGAGATGTGTTAAGTCGGCAACGGATCACATTGGAAGAACGGGGAATAGAAGAGACCTCCAATGAGAACCCGGCAGCTGTATCAAACAAATCATTCCAAAAAGATATGGCATTGCGCATCTCCTCGTTATCTACAGACAAAGTAATTACAGTTTTGTCATTTACCGTAAAGTTGCCTCTTTTTTCGATGCACTTCTGCGGCATCGGAATAATGGATACCGATGCCTGCAGAGTGCCTAACAACAACACTAAAAATGAAAAGGTTAGAATTAATTTCTTCATGGTTTATTTTTTATTTGTTGGATAATTCGGACTATATAAAAGATTTTTATTGCGGATGACCAGTTTGCCGTCTTTCACCCATTCCTCCCCTCTTTCCTGCAAATGTCCTGCCATCGCTTTCCGCATCTTTTCCAATGTTTTTCCGGAAGCCTTGACTTTTGACAAATCATGCAATTCGTATAGGTCTTTTGACAAATCGAACAATTGTTCCTCACCAGTACGGAAAAACCAGATATACTTTATTTTCCCATCCGTCAAAGCACACCAATAATTATCCGCCCAATAAGCAGTGGAATGTTCTATATCAATATATTCACGCCAGGGAGCTTTCCCTTTTTCCAATAAAGGAAGTAAAGACAAACCGTCCATTTCTTTCGGAATCCGGCAGCCGTTCAATGCCAGGAAAGTAGGAAGCAAGTCGCGTAACTCCACCGGAGCTTCTATTTTTTCACCAGGTTCCAGGCTACTCTTCATACTTTCGGGCAGCTTTATAATAAAAGGAATAGCTGCCGATCCTTCATAAGCATACGTTTTACGCCACAAATGATGATCTCCCAACATATCGCCATGATCGGCCACAAAACATATCAGCGCATTGTCATACATTCCTTTCTTTTTCAGTTCATCCACAATACGCCCTACCTGCTCATCAATGAAAGTCACCGAAGCATAATAATACTTACGGGAATTCCGGGCATATTCCACTCCATAGTTCCCTATAGCCGCTTCGGGATTCTTTTCGGGATGGGCATCTATTGCAAGGTCTTTACACCAGTCACCTACCACGGGAGCAGGTATTTCTCTGCCTTCATACATATCCACTATTCGCCGGGGGGGATCATACGGGCTATGTGGACGGGCAAAAGATACTTTCAAGAACAAAGGCTGTTCAGAAGAATAACCTTTTATCGCCTCCACCGCCCTGTCTCCTGTCCATACGGTAGGATGCAACCGTTCGGGCAAAGCATACGCTTTCGCTTCGTGGGCGTTCCACTCCACCCCCGTACTGTCGGGATCCAGACCGAAAGCCTGCGTATTGAACCATTTACGATAATCACTCATAAAATAAGGAGACTCCACACGTCCGCTTTCATCCAGAATAGTCGCTTCGAATCCATGCAACACATTCTGCGGATGCCAATGCATCTTTCCTATTCCCAATGTGTGATAACCCAAGTCTTTCAACATCTGTGGCATTTCATAGGGATAATGATCCGCCACTTGTCCATATCCTAACAAGCCATGATGCCAAGGAGACATACCTGTCAGCATACCCGCACGTGCCGGAGTACTGCTTGGAGCAGCCGTATAGGCATTGCAAAATAAATGCCCATCGGCTGCCAAGCGATCCACATTTGGAGAAATCACAGCTTCATTTCCCGCACACCCCAATGCATCCCAACGCTGTTGGTCAGTCATTATTAAAATGATATGCGGTTGTTTCTTTTCCGGTTGTGCAGCCTGCCCAGGCATAGCGGACAAACCAAGGCTACCGGCCATACACCATCCTATATAGTTATACTTTTTCATTACTAGCCAATTAATAAGAAATAAAGTTCCATTCACAACTATCATTTTACAAAATCCGTATCGTTATATTGGATTTGCAACTTCTTCAGTTCCGCCTGCATATCAGCCAATACTTCACTATAAGTAGGATCATTGATTACATTATGCATCTCGGCAGGGTCTTTTTCCAAGTCATAAAGTTCCCATGCATCAATGTCATTGTAGAAGTGAATCAATTTATAACGGTCTGTACGTACTCCATAATGACACTTCACCATGTGTTCGGCGGGGTATTCATAAAAATGATAATATAATGATTTACGCCAGTCCGCAGGCTTCTTCCCTTTCAATAAAGGCAACAAAGACTCGCCTTGAATATCTTCGGGTACTTTTACACCGGCCAGTTCCAGGAAAGTAGGTGCATAGTCTATATTCTGTACCATTTCAGTGATATCACCTTTCCTGTCAAATCCTTTCGGCAAACGCATGATGAGTGGGGTACGCATAGATTCTTCGTACATAAAGCGTTTGTCAAACCATCCGTGCTCTCCCATATAAAATCCTTGGTCGGATGTATAGACGACTAATGTATTATCCAGTAACCCGTTTTCTTTCAGATAATCGAGCACACGCCCTACATTATCATCCAAGGATTTGACAGTTTTCATATAGTCGCGCATATAACGTTGGAATTTCCAGTTTGCCAACTCCTTTCCTTGCGGATTCTTCTGATAAAAATCATCAATCACAGGACCGTAAAATGCATCCCATGCTGCACGCTGTCCTTCGTCCATACGTCCGATAAAGCTTTCATACAATGATTTCAAACGGGATTCCTTGTCAGGACGGAGCATCTTCAGATCATATATCATATCCATATCTTTCACAATACTCATCTCCTGAGCTGCGGCAGCTTCACGTCCGTTATAATCGTCAAAGAAATTATCGGGTAAAGCAAATTCTTTATCTTCATATAAAGCCAGGTTACAGGTATCCGCCATCCAATTACGATGAATAGCCTTATGATGAATAAGCAGACAGAATGGTTTTTCTTTATCGCGCTTATTTTCCATCCAGTCTATGGCATCATCGGTAATCAGATTAGTGATATACCCATGTTTCTGAATGGTATCATTGGTTTGTGTGATGAAATCCGGATTATAATAATCACCCTGTCCGGGAACAATCTCCCAATAAGTAAAGCCTGTCGGCAAACTTTCCAAATGCCATTTCCCGATTAATGCAGTCTGATAACCCGCCTTCTGCAATAGTTTCGGAAAGGTTTGCTGTGATGAATCAAATACACAGGTAGAATTATCATAAAATTTATTCTCACAACTATGTTTACCCGTAAGCATACAAGCACGGCTAGGGCCACTCAGAGAGTTTGCGACAAAACTGTTTGTAAAACGTACCCCGTCGTTAGCAATCCGATCCAAGTTGGGCGTATCCATATAACGTTTGTCATAGCAACTCATCATCTGAGCCGTATGATCGTCCGTCATAATATAGACAATATTCAAAGGTTTTTCTGTTACCGGCTCCGTACAGCCGGTCAGAGCGGATATCGCCAATATTCCGCCATAAATCAATTTGTTTTGATGTTCCATTAATGGTAATGACTTAAAGTTTAAAAATAAGTTGATCCTTTGTCGCCAAACAAAGGTCCTCTCTACTTATATGGCAATCGGGAAAGGAATGTTCCTAAAGAAATAAAATATTTTTTTATAAAGTTTGAAAGCTTATCATCACACTCTTTCATTTGGATAAATCGCATCCGATCTTCTCAAATGGAAGCTGGGGGAATCCATTGATCCGCTGATAAATGAGCGCATCGTCCTTAAATCCCTTCAACGGATCAGCAGCATCCACAAACCCCGGATCCAAACCGGTAGCCCAATTGTTATACAATTCCAACCACTCGGTACGTCCGCGTACTACATTTCCAATCTTATAGAATAAATTTCCTTCTATCACATTGCCTTTCGGATAAGAGGTGTCATTGTCCCAATATTCAGCGAGCAAAGGATAGACCGTACTGTAAGGAGGATTTTTATAATTGACTGTTTGCAAACGCTGATCAATTATCGCACCTTTCTCTATCATGAATTTGCCCCAGCCCTGCATACGCGCATCTATATGAATGGCAACAGGAGAATCTATAAATATATTATGCCGGTAATGATTATTATGCCCTCCACCGATAAGTACCGGCAAAGACCCTGCTTTGTAATAAATATTACCATAAACTTCTGCTCCACAAGCTCCGTCATCATGATAAGTAGCCGTTACACGATGACGCGGACTCAACTCATGAAAATAACAATAGCGGATAACATTTCCCTGTTCCGAAGGATCACGACCATAATAAACAGCTCCCTGATCATCGACTTCAGAACACACGTTCGTTATGTCACACAGTTCTATCACATGGTTATTTCCATGAAACAGGATCGCCATACTGGGTGCATTATAGATATCACATTTAGAGATACGGTTGCCCACACCATCCATCCATATTCCGGGACGATAGGATTTCTCAATCCGGTTATAATCATGTATCCGGCAATTCTCCACATAATTTCCGGCAGGAGTCAATGAGGCTCTGTCTCCTCCTCCCAAACTGATACCTCCGGCACCCACATTATAAATATAGCAATCCACGACTCCGTTTTCCGTTCCTCCTTCCCGATTGAACAGGATGTTCTGATAAACTGTTCCCATCAAATCGCCCACAACACGCGAAGCAGGGCTACCTCCCGATTCGTGTCCTCTCTGGTTGCCAGCCTTCAACGTTCCCTTTCCGATGGATACGCCCACTCCACCCATATTGCGTATAATGCAATTCTTAATCAAAGCACGATGAGTATTCTCCATATAGACACCGATATGCCTGCCATACTCAAAAGTGATGCCTTGCACCTTCACATCCTTACAATGCTCAATCGCCATCAACGGACTTTCCAATAAGGAAACACTCCAATTTTCCATCTTTCCGGCAGGCGGATATACATACATCTTCCCTCTCCCGGCATCAATCACATATTCGCCCGGCACATCCAGTTCCTCCAGCAGGTTCAAGGCAAACCATTGACGCCAAGGCGCACCTGTCATAAATCCATATACCGTATGCTGCCTCGTATGAATCATTTTATGTATCGTGTCGATACTTTCCACACAAATCATGTCATCGGCATAACCGTGCGCAAAGTATCCGCTTATCCACATATTCTCTACCGATTTCCAACCCGAAGGGCGCTCTTCCTGATATCCGAATACAGGGAAAGGAGCTTCTTTTCCTTCCTTAGCCACCCCCGATTCCTGTATTTTTCCAATCATAACCGTAGAGTCATTCGGCCAACGGGCAATTCGCAGAGGCTGACCATCCACAAATACTTCTGTCCATGCCACCTGACTGGGCCGTCCAAAACCTGTAGCGTGCAGCCCCACCAACTCCATCCGGTTTTTCTTGAAGTCGATTTCTCTTATCAGACTTCTGACTTGCGGTTGCAACCGGTCTAATACCGCTTGCTCCTTTACCGGTTTCAGACTATTCCTTGTAACAGACTTTCCTCCCGAGATAGTTACAGTTTCATCTTGATAAGGGTGAATGAAGACATGGTCACGGTTCACCTCCAATGTGGCGTCTATCTCATAAGTTCCCCCACGAAGCATCACCTCCACTTGCTGACCGGCAGTTATCTCTTTCATCTTTCCAAGGGCCGCCCCGATGGTCTTCAGAGGGTGGGACAAAGTGCCGGCATTCCGGTCATCTCCTTTCGGCGACACATACAAAACACCATTTCCGTCAGCATAGCAGCCTATTGCATTGATCAATAAGAACGCCACCAGCAACCAATTCGTTCTTTTCATAAATTCTTTTTGATTTTATAATTTCCGTATATGTTTCCGAAGCTCAATCAACAGATCCACATCTTTCTGACGCATCTTTCCTTCCCGGTTCGGCGGAAGGTTTAAAATCAAGATATTGTCCTGAGCCGTTGCCCGTTGGTACAGCTTGACCAATTCATCTATTGACTTATATTCTTTATCAGTAGTATGATAGAACCAACGCTTGCTTAAACATACGGTTGATTCAAAAGGCATATAATACCGTTTTCCGTTGTGAGTAAACACTTTGGGATCCGGATTAGCAGGCAGAAGCGGATCGCCCAAGCGGAAGTCACTGGGAAAATAACGGATAGGATCACCTTCCTTCTGTTCTTCCGGAATAATTTTATATGATTTCTCCGGCGCATTCGGATTATGGGGATCCGCATCCTCGCCTATCGTCCAGTTAATTCCGATCTGGCATTGCGGCTCACGGCTTTTGATGGTTCTGTATATACCTTCTACCGGCCAGCGATAACCGGGTTTCACCCAACTTCCATCAAACCAGAACTCCACTATTTTAGTATATTTTTCCGTGATGTCCATCAGCTCGTCCAACTGCTTCAACATGTATGTATTGTACTCCCTGTCCGACTCCACATTGTCAACATCCGCATTGACTTTCCTGTCCCACAACGAGTAATACAGTCCCAGCTTCATGCCCTGTTTCTTACATTCCCTAGCTACGGCTTCAATCACATTCGTTTTATTTCCCGAACTCGCCACGTCATAATCAGTATACTTACTGTCCCAAAGACAAAAGCCCTCATGATGTTTTGCCACCAGAATGATATACTTCATACCGGCATCTTTCGCTGTCTTCACCCATTGACGGGCGTCAATCTCCGTAGGGGCATAAGTTTCCACCGGGAAAGACCCGTCCGACCATTCCACATCATGGAACGTATTGATACCAAAATGAATGAACATACCATACTTGCGCTTGATCTGATCTTTCTGGTATTTTGAAGGTTTCTCAGAAGGTATCGCAGTTGAAATACCCGGTTGCGCCTGTGCAATTTCCAACGAACACAAAAACAAAGATAACAATAACAGTTTTTTCATATTGATTTATTTTTAGAATAAGTCTTGCTTTTTATCTCCATTCATCCGATCTATACACACCGATGACAGTGTAACCTCATATCTTATCCCCCACCTTGCGCACATTGCTTTTGGACCGGAAACGGAATAGAGATTATAGTCCATATCCACTTTGCTTTCAATAACAGCAAAACAAAAGGTCTTTTATTTAATGGCAATCGTGCGGGAGATACTCCTAAACCAAGGAATCTCTTTATTGTAAACTTTCCGCATAATTTAACGAATAAAGTTCTCTTTTTTACGAACTTTCAGGAAAGGACTTCTGTTATACATTCCCTGTATACGCAGAGCCTATCCATTACCAAAAGTCGGAAAAGATAGAGATTGACAGAAATTTACTTCCGGAAAAAACAATTCTGAAAATGGCGAATAGATTCATAAGGTACGTTTTTTAAAAGCCTGATGAGCTACAAATATACAACATAAAGAAGTGTTTGTCAAAAGGGGCGGAATACGATAACGGAACTTGGCACAAGTTATGACGAATCTTGGTACAGGACACAGTGCATCTCAGTGCAAGTTGCAGTGGAACTTGATACACTATACATATGTATAAACTTATACGTATGTAACATGACAGACCACATATTACTAATGTTACCGGATATGTTACTCTTTTCATTTACTAGAAAAGAACCGGTCCTTTTTTTTAAATGTCCTTATGTTTTTGGTAAACGCCAGCACCTTTTTCAAAAAGGTCAGCATGTTTCATGAACCAGCCCGGCTGGTCTGGCGGACAAGCCTATCATGTCCGACAAACTAACCAAACCGGTTCATCACACTACCCCCTCACTATGCAGGTGTTCACTCTTCTCCTTTCATTCTGTCATCTCAGTTAAAACACACTAGTTATCAACTTATTAATAGCAAGAAAATCTCCCCTCATTTCTGTTTCAGCTGTAGATTCTTCTCCTTTCACAGGAAAGAATGGAGATGCAAGGTGAAGGAAGATAACAGGAAGTTTCAAGGGTAAATGAAGAAGGAAAGAAGAGTATCTACCCCAAAAAACTGCCACCATTCCTGTAAAACCACAATAAAAATTGAAGCCTAAAAGATGGTGGCAGCACTTAACTCTGTTACAGACGTTTTTAACCCACAAAAGAAACGGAACAATATAACAAAGTACTTTACGAAGTGACGGAACAGATCATCGTTTCATTTTATTTTTCATAATATACATCAACATATACCGGACAATGATCCGAAGCAACATGATCCTCTATCCTACCTTTCCGTCTGACTGCAAATTTTCCTTTTTTCTTCTCATATCCATAAATATAATCAATGCACTCCCCATTGCAAGTTATCCAACGGTCATCGGTCAAAACCTTAAAATATTTCCGAATATTTTTCTGAGTTAAAGAAGAAGGTACAGAATTCATGTCACCTGCCATAAAAACAGGCTTTTCTTTAGAAAACACCTCCTTCAGTATAACCTCTATTGATTTTATCTGATCAGCAGCAGTCAAAGAAAAATGAGTAGCGAGAAAAATATATTTCTCAAACTCCACGACCAACAACGTTCGGGCTTCTTCTCTTCCCGGAAGAGATACATTCCTGACATTCAACGGTTTTTCTTTCGACATGACACCAATACCATATTTACCACCACCGTAACTGATAGCAGGTCCGAATACATAATTCATCCCTGTTACACTGGCTATTTCTTCCAACACATTTACAGGACTACGATGAGTTATACTATCCAGTTCCTGCAAAGCAACGACATCGGGATTCACATCGGATATAACATTGGCTATACGTGCATAGTCCACTTTTCCATCCATTCCTATTCCATTGTGTATATTATAAGACATAATGCGCAAGCTGTCACCATGGGCAGAAGAAGCATGTAATTCAACCCCAACGATCAAGAATAACAAACATAAAATTAATTTTTTCATTTCTCCAATCATTCAGTTTTTAGAGGATATCCCCTGAGTCATATTAAAGTTATTTTTGCAATCTTATGGAAGCCATCTTCTTAAACAATTCCAGTTTCTGAAGAGATAATAAAGCTTTCTTGCGCCATTCCTTGTCACCATACACTCCGGCCTCGGAATAGTTGAATGGTTTAAATCCTATTTTACGGATATTTTTTCGTGAAACTAACGTATAGTCGTCATTCTTCACATCCTTAAACAAAGGATCGAGCATAACAGAGTGAGGCTCCTTCATCTTCTTCCATTCCGCAAAGCTCTTATCCATCATAGTAATGGGAGTGGAATCTGTGCGCCAATATAAATTATAATCCATATCCACATTTGCCTTATCCCAAGTTCTGACCAAAGTCTCCCCTTTATCATGCAAGATGATATTATGCTTAAAATGTAAGGAAAGATGTGGTTCCGCACGCGTCAACTGCACTTGATGATAAAAGCCGAACGCTAATATATTATTCTCTATCTTGTTATTTTTCCCATAATGCTGATGAAAACCGCCACTCTTGCAACGAAGCACCAGATTATTACTCATTTCCACTCCTGTGGAACCTTCATCAGTGTATAGTCCCCAGCCTCCGTAATCATAGGACAACACATCTGTTATCACGTTGTTGCAAACCTTGGTTCCTTCAGACTCGCCCAAGGTGTAGACAGCTCCCATGTCCGATAGCTCTCCCCATCCGATGTGATGGATGCGGTTATACATAATGATATTGTGCACGGAAGGGCTATGCTTCTTCATCATCACAGTTTCCATCTCTCCCTTTTCATTCAATACAGGAATCGGTGAAGCCGAATCTTCATTATATCCCCATACCCATCCTACGGAAACACCGGAATAAAGGATGTCGAAAATATCATTATGGGTCACTTGGTTGTCACTGGTATGAAACAAAGCAACTCCTACTCCGCAGGGTTGTTCGTGTCCAGCATCGGTGACAATATTGTTATTGATGACATTGCCGCTGGTCACTTTACGCGTAGTGGCTCTCAAATAAGGTTCGCCTATTTTAATGCCACCTGCGCCCAAATCGGCGATGTAGCAATGCTCGATTCTATTCTGGTGGCACTCCCGTCCGAAGCTGATGCCATATGCACCGGTATGAAGCATCTCGCAATCCTCAAAAATGATGTTTTCCGCAAAATCAAACTGGATGGCCGCCTCTGTGCCTGCTGCTGCTTGCATCGGCTCTTCGCCCTCGAAGGGAACCATGTAAGAAGAATATTGGAACGACAATCCCTTGAATTTTATGTTCTTCACAGGATTCTCCGGTTCTCCCTTCACCGAAATCCATTGATGCAGTACCGGAGCGACGCAAAACGCTGTATTCATATCCTCTCCTTCACGAGGCATATAATAGAGATAGCCGGTTTCACGGTCCAGAAACCACTCACCTGCCATATCCAGCGCCGCCTTGTAGTCATACATAAAGTAGCGGGAACCTTTAAGAATCTGGTTCCACGGCTTCATGCCCCTTCCTTCCATATAGATGCGGGCAGAGTCCACCTCCACATATTTCGGGTTCTTGCGCGTAATGTCCCATTTGTGGTAGAAACGAAACTTGATGTTTTTCAGTTCCTTTCTGGAAAGTCCTTTCATTGATTCCCAGTCGGAATACTCAAAATCAATCTGCTGGACAGCATAGTTAGCAAGGCTGCCCCCCTTGACAATCGGGGTTTCTTTGGACGACTTTACAAAAAACCAGTCCACGTTGGGAGTACGAGCCAAAATAGCACGCTGCCCGTTCACATAAAACTGCTCAAAGTTAAATCCATACCTTAACACCTCCGGGATATAAGCTTTATACAACCCGTTCTCACATTTTTGCCATCCCTTTATGCAAAGACCTCCCATGAAACGCGGCTTCTCCTTCCCTTGCGATTTGATAACCACAGGACGGGAAGAAGGCGTCTCAATAGAAAGAGGGGCTTCCATGTAATAATCACCGGAAGCCACCTGCACAAACAAGGTGTCAGCCGACCCGTCAGAAGAGAGTTTCCCTTCAAGTGCTTTGTTCAAAGAGTAGAAAGGAGAAGTGGCGGTACCATCCCCTTGACTATCATTACCATTACTAGATATATAAACAATATTCTGACCGCCCTTGGCTGACTGTGTTTTCTCGTAGGAACCATACGCCGAAACAGACGACAATCCACATACGGAAAAGAAAATTGCAAACACAAAACTTGTATATTTCATTCTATCTTATTTTTTAAGATGCCGGTATCTCAAACGGCTTTATCATTTAAATTATTACCAAACTTGATAAGGTGCTCCCTTTATCGTCAACAGAGAAGATACGCCTGCCGCATAGTTGGGCTGTCCTCCCCCTACGAACAGAGTCACCTGACCGTTCTTTTCCACCAAATTGCCGTCAGTTTCCGTCAGAGCCAACTCCTCAGGCGTCAACGTAAAAGAAACACTGGTGGACTCTCCTCGTTTCAGATGAATCCGCTTGAAACCTTTCAATGCACAAAGAGGAATTTGCTTCCTGCCGTCCTGGGGATGCACGACATAAAGTTGCACCACCTCATCGCCGTCACAATCTCCCGTATTGGAAACGGTAACAGTGACCCGGGCTGTATCACCGGTATGAGTTTCATCCACACATTGCACATCCGAATAGGCGAAAGTGGTATAACTCAAGCCATATCCAAACGGATAACGCGGTTCCCCTTTAAAGTAGCGGTAAGTACGTCCAAGCATCGAATAGTTCTCGAAAGGAGGCAAATCATTGTCACTTTTATAGGTTGTCAACGGCATGCGTCCTGCCGGATTGCAATGCCCAAAGAGCACATCGACAATGGCATCTCCCGCTGCTTGTCCGCCATACCATGCCTGAAGCAACGCATCGGCATTCTGGCTTTCCCACTCAAAACTCATTACCGAGCCCGACATATTGACTATAATCAAAGGACGTCCGGTTTTCTTCAGTTTTTTCAACAGCTCAATCTGCACCAAGGGAAGCTGCATAGTGGTGCGGTCTCCGCTGGCAAACCCTCCATAGCCTGCTGCTCCGGCATCTCCGGCTTCACCTTCATAATCGGCACTTATACCACTCACAAAAACAATAACGTCCGACTGCGCGGCTTTATGAGCTACTTGTACGAATGACGGAGCATCCTTCAGTTTATCCACGATACCTACTCCCGGCAAATAATTAATTTTAATCTTATCGCCCAAGCGTCGCTTCAGACTCATATAAGGAGTAACGATTTCAGAAGGAGTCCCGAAATAATTAGCCAGCTGGGTCTGCCCGTTATCGGCATTGGGCCCAATCAAGGCTATGCTCTTTATCTTTGAAGCATCAAGAGGCAAAATGTGATTCTTATTCTCCAACAAGACGATAGATTCCTTAGCCATGCGCTCCGCATGTTGCTTATGCGCTTCGCATTCCAAGACTTCCCGTCCGATGGAGCTGTAGGGCACTCGTTCTGCCGGGTCGAACATACCTATCTTAAATAGGATAGTAAAGAGACGGCTTAAAGATACGTTAATATCCCTTTCCGAGTGCAGCCCTTTCTTTACACCCTCTGCCAGCAAATGATACAAATTGCCACATTCCAGGTCGGTACCGGCAAGCAGGGCATCGCTCATTGCTATTGTATGCTCGGGGTGCGTCTTATGGAACTCGGCAAAGTCTTTCAATGCCCAACAATCGGATGTGACATATCCGTCGAAATGCCACTGGTTGCGCAGAATATCCACCAGCAAGGGGTCATTGCCGCAACAAGGCTGACCGTTCAGCCGATTGTAAGCGCACATCACCCCGTGTACCTTTGCTTTCGTAACCAGTTCGCGGAAAGCCGGCATGTAGGTATCCCACAAATCAAAGACAGAGGGGCGAGCATCGAATGAATGGCGATTGTATTCGGGACCGCTATGCACTGCATAATGCTTGGCGCAGGCTACCGATTTCAAATAATGCGGATCCTCTCCCTCCAAGCCGCGTACAATTGCCGCGCCCATCTTGGCGGTAAGATAAGGGTCTTCTCCATACGTTTCCTGTCCGCGTCCCCAACGGGGATCGCGGAAGATATTGATGTTTGGAGTCCAGTAAGTCAATCCGCGATACCGCGTACCGGTCTTACCCGCTTTCCAATCTTCATTAAAAAGCGCACGTCCTTCCGTAGAGGTAATATCCCCCATCTTTTGCAAGGCTTCTGTATCAAAGGTAGCCGCCATGCCGATGGCCTGCGGAAAGACAGTAACCTTCTCCAACGTGCGCGCCACGCCGTGCAATGCCTCGTTCCACCAGTCATACGCCGGTATGCCCAAACGTGGAATAGCCGGAGAATGATGCTGCATCAACAGTACTTTCTCCTCCAGCGTCAATCGTGCTACAAGATCCTTCACACGCACCTCCAAGGGCAAATCAGCATTCCTGAAAGGGAGATTTTCCACCTGCGCCTGCGCCCCAAAAGACCAAAAGCATAACACGAAATAAAGTGAAATCTTCTTCATATTGGTTTCTTCATTAAATCCTTCCTTATTTTTTCAATCCGCGTTCCGCTTGAAAGGCAAAATGCCTCAAGTACTTTTCATCCGGTCCGGCTTCACGGATAACTTTCTGCACATCAATCGACAGCCTCTTCGGTTTGGGAGCCGTCCAACTGAAAGAGGCAGGAACGTTTGCCGTCTCAGCTGGCACTATCGCCCGATTGGCTATATACAGTTTCTGTATGCCATTACGCAATGAATTGGAACTGATAGGCGCTATCTCCAGCTTGCCCTTTCCCGGAGTACGTTTCTTGTCAACGGTCTTTTCGCCCACCAGTTCATCGTTGAAGTAGAAGCGGAACGTCTTGCCGTCATAGCTGAAGGCAACCGTATTCTCCTTATCATCCTCCACCACATTACCCGAAGCTATCTCATACAGGTTGTCGTTGCCTCCGCCTATGTTCAAGTAGGCTACAGCCTGCTTTCCCTGAATGAGCATACCATAGAATCCATCCGTACCGAACGAGCCGTTTTTCCGTACAATCCAACGCTGCTCCTTCCGCCCCGACAAATTGAGGAACGTGCTGATCGGATGAAAACAAGCGTGTACGGTCAGCTGTTCGGCGTCCATACCCGGACGATTGTCGAAGACTGGTCTGGGAGTGTTCATGTCGAAATTATTATTTTCCCAAGTCTGCAATTCCGCCGATGAACTTCTGCCAAAGCTGGCAACCTTACCGCTTACCTTGCCCACCACCGTGTTCTTTATCGTGATTTTCGAACTGCACTCATCAAATCCCATCGCGTCTACCACGCCATAGACTCCCTCACCTTTGTATATCTGGTCAATGTAGTTACCATCATATACCGAACCTTCGCAATCGCCCAATGAATAAATGCCCGCAGCATCACCCAGCGTCTGTGCCACATGGTGTATGTAGTTATGGGCGATGTAATTGTTCTTGGTGTAATTCGGGTCAAAAGCCCAGGTCCATCCCATGCTCACGCCGCTGTAGCTTACATAAGATATTTCGTTTTTCAGAATCTTGTTATTGGAAGTCTGAGCCATCCATACGCCAACGGCAGCAGGATGAACATGTCCAAGGCTGGTAATCAAGCAATTGCTTATCACATTATCGCGAGGGACGTCACGTTCCGGCACACCGGCTTCCTTAACCTGGCGGATATCAAAGCCAATGTATATGCCTCCCGCACCGGTATCAGAGATTTCACAACCATTCAGTTTTATGCCACGGCATCCCTTGGCTATGGCTACGCCGATAGCTCCCAAATGACGCATGCCGCACTGTCCGAACGTAATATTATCAGCATATTCAAAATGTAAAGAGGCACCTGCCGTAGGTGCTGCCTGTGCGCCCGTAAATCCCGGTCGAATATCCGAAGGGAAATAGGGAATGCTTTTCTGGATTTCTGCCGGCCAGTTGGGAGCAATGTCATACAGCCCCATCCGATAAGAGGTATATTGGAAATCAATGTTTTCAAACTGCACATTCGCTATCGGATACTGGGCGGTACCCTCGAAATCCACAATGCGTTCCAACCGGGGAGCATGGATATTCATCTCTTTGGGATTTTCCCCCTCATTGGTCAGCAGGTGCAACTTGCCGCTTTTCCTGTCAAGAAACCACTCCCCCGCTTCATCCAAAGCCTCACGTATGTTTTCAATCCTGTAACGCATATTCTGTCCGAAATTTCCTACAGGATAGCGACAAGGAGAGGTGAAATAGACTTCATTTTTAAGCGTATCTATCGACAAGATGGATTGCCAGGAACACTCCCAACTATGGAAGGTCAATATCTCGGCGTTCTGCCAATCGTCCCAATAACGAACGTCATCGCCTGTATACGCAAAACCACAACGTGATAACCAGAATTTTGCTTCCTTTTCAGAATCACCCAATACACGATTGGCTTTTCCTATAATGGAAAGCCCACCTTTTGTTCTGAAGAATCCTTCATTAGGGGTACGTGCACGTACCAAACGTTTATGCCCGGAAAATAATTGTCGGAAATACCAATTTCCATTTTTCACTTCTGGTAATTCTGCCACCCAGTGGTTCGATTCTATTTCCACCCAATCCGTAATGTGCCTGCCGCCGCTCAATACGACGTCTCCTTTTCCCCACGAACGGAATGTCACCATTCCATCATTTCCGGAGTTCTGCTCGGAAGTCATCCGCAACGGAGCCTCCAGTTCATACAATCCAGGGGCAATACATACATTTACCGGATCGATATTCCCGCTTGCACGCAACTCTTTGAGTTTTTCCGTCACCTGCTGAAGGGAAACGAACGGATTGTTCTTACTGCCATCTCCCTGTCCTGAAACCTGTTGGGATACATATACATCAATGGTCTTAGCTGAACTTCCTAAAAAAAGCCCCAACATACAACCAAATCCCAAAAACCTTTTGATATTCATTTTGCAATATAGTTTATACGTTATTACTCCATCAACGCCGTTACGCACCAAAGGTAGGGTGCCTGCCCATGATAATCGCCGGTTATGCGGGGACGGTCGTAATAATACTGCTTGTCATTCTTCTTATTGGTGCCCACACATACTTCAGTCACATCGCCCTGCTCATTGATATAAGGGACAAGTGCCAACCACGCTTTTCGCGCAATCGGGGCATATTCTTTCTTGGGGAGCCATCCTTGCTTCACACCGGTAATAATGGCATAAGCAAACATTGCCGAGCCTGAAGTTTCCGGCCAGCAGTCCGGCTGGTCCACCAGCTGGTTCCACATTCCGTTTTCTCCTTGATACTCTTTCAAGCTATTCATCATCGTCAAATATCCCTTCAAAATACGTTTACGCTCTGGATTGTTTTTGGGAAGCGCTTTCAACAATTCCGTCATGCCAGCTGCCATCCAGCCGTTTCCGCGTGCCCAATAGAAAGGAACGTCTGGGGCGTGATAAAACAATCCGTTCTCGCATTGCAATTCATCTAGATAATAAACCATCTCCTTTGCCGCCCGATTAATATATTCCTTGTTTCCTGTCACCCGGTATGCCTGGCTCTGTACAATAGTAATCATAAACATATCGTCAATCCAAAGGCGGGTCTGCCAAGAAAAGCCTTTTTGCGCCCATTTCTTTTCTCGGTCACTGGCGTCAGCTGGCAATTGCCATTGCGTGTCGGCATAAGGCATTCCCAAATCATAATATTTCTGATTCTTAGTGATTCGGTAAAATTCCAAAGGCAAACAACCGAACATGTTCAAATCGACATGGTTCTTAATCGGGAGATACACCTTCTCCTCCGTGAACAAAGGTTCAAAACGCTTCTCCAACATTCCGATCAGTTCATCATCACCGGCTACCTGGGCATAGCGCAAAGCCCCCAGCCACGTACAAACTTCGGCATAATGAATCCATTTGCCATCATGCAGAAAGTGTTTGCCCGGTATGAAGTGGCGGCCCAACTTGGCACCAATCTCTTTCGGGACATATCCTTCGGGAAAATTCTTCAAATTCAAATCTCCGTTACCTTTTGCAAAACTTTTCCCTCCAACAACCAACGCCAAAAGCAAGCATAAAACATATTTCATATTTTCATTTGTTTGATATAAATTTATAAAAGATACAACTATTACTTTTTCTCGTAAAAGATGGGCAAAGGCGGTGCGTCAACCGGCTTATTGCTACGAGGCAATTCCTCGGGCGCCACCCCTCCCAATTTAGACCGATAGATCTTCAATCCTCTGACAGGCGCATTCCAAAGGCTTACTAAAGTTCCTTCGCATCCACGATCAGGCATCATCTGCGCATGCACTTCCATGTATTGGTCGAACAGCAACAAGGCACGATTACAAATCTCCTGCGCACGTAGCTGTTCCGCTTCCGAAACCGTTCCATCCTCTTCCTTACGAATGGTCTGTATCTCAACAGCCTCTTCGAAAGCCTGCAAATAGATAACCGAACAGAGAATCCGATTACCGATGAACGACAGATAACGAAAGGCTTCACTCGACTTATCGAGCGGTTTAATCAAGTCGGACAGGACTTTTCCCGCTTCCAGATAGTAATCATGCGCAGCTTTTATCTGTTCCTTTCTCATCCACGTGTACGAACCTCCCGCACGCCAGGCTCCCATCCAGCAGAAGCCAATATTCCCCAAGTGTTTCTTGGCATAACTATCTCCTTCATTCACCATTGTCATTACACTGTCATACCTTTCCACATCTTCGATGCCCAATCTTGCCGCATACTCCTGATAGAAAAAATAGGAAGAGAGCTTCCCTTTCAATGTTGACTCCGCGGCATAACGCGCCGATGTTCGGTTCTCTGCCGTCCGCCAGTGGTTATACAACAAAGAGCCATGCTGTTCACCGGGCAGCATTTGCTCGATATATCCCATCAGACGTGCATTGCCCTCAACCGAGTTTTGATACAGGTACATCAATCCGTCAAACTCTATCCAGGAGTATAGTTCCGTATGACGCATATCCTCCGGAGTGTGGATGACGTCCATGACAGCCTGTGCCGTTCCCTCGCTTCCATGCGAAGGCATCAGACAGATAGGAGTCTCCGGCAAAGCCAGACGTGCCAACCGGTACCCCCCTTTCGTATAATCCGTGATGGAAGAATAGATACCTAATTTCAATTCCGGTCCATCGTGCTTCTCTGCCTGCAACTTCTCTATAGTCTTCACAATGATACCTACCTGCTTATACAAGGCATTCAAGTCAGACTGTTGGGAACGAATGGGAGCACATACCGTAGAATCATTGGCAATGTCCTCCGGGAAATATTCATTCAGTGTGTTTCTTACCTCCTCTTCCGTGCAACGCGGTCCCCATCCTCCGGTTTCTTCCGTTATCATCTCCAAGGCATTCAGTCGGGGATAGCTTCTCAGGATGTCTTCGGTGGTTTGCACAGTTTGTTCAATGGTTGCGTAGCGAGGCTCGAAAGAGTATTGCACATAGAATCCCAAATCAGCGGCATAGTTTATCAGCTTCTGCATCCAAGCCACTGCAAATCGGCTACGCTCGGCAGGATTGGAAAAGAGGGGTTCGGCACCCGGTATACAAAAAATGCTGTCATTTCTCGACACGTTCTTTTTCAACCGTTCGTTGTCATACATGTAATGCACATTTCCATAGAAGAAATTACCGGCAAGCGCCAAGCTGTCTCCTATTTGCGTTTCGTACCACTGACCCGGATAGCTGTGAATCACCAGTTTGTTAAAACGCATACGCAGCAAAGAGTTCAGATACTCCTTGGCATCTTCTATCTTATAAGAAGAAATGTCCATCGGGAAATTCACATGTTGGCGGATTCCTCTCCAACGCACTTTGGGAGTTACCATTTTGCTCTCTATCTGTGAAAGTTTCTTCTTCACCCCAGGCTTGGAAACGCCGGTCACATCAAACGTATAGCCCAGTTCCTCAAGCAGCGTATAGAAACCGTGCGCAGCTCCCAGTTCATCTCCGCCTATCAGGCATATCCGGTTCTCTTCCACCCGATAACCAAACGATCCATCCTCCAGCGTGGAGTCCACACACAAGACGTAGTTCACCTTCTCTGCTCCGGGTATCTCTTTCAGATACAGCTTCATATCTTTTTCCACCAACTTCGTAGTAACGGAAGGTTCAAAGCCTTCGCATTCCACTTTCATGCCACCGCAGCTTGCCAACAACAACCAGCAAGCCAAGAACGGAAGTAAAATAAAAGTATAATTAAAACGTTTCATTCTATTCATGGTATATTAATTTGTTTTTCTTTTCCGAACCGACTACCGTCATCTTCAGACCTTGTTTATCTGTAACCAATACAATGTCCGCTGGCGATTTTATTTTTAGGATTGACTTCCCGTCACGGAACAACTCATCGAAAGCACCGCAAGCCAAACGTTTGATTGTCCCTGTTTCATCAATATCCAACGCCACCATTCCCTGATACTTGCCAGTGTACACATGATTACCCACCCGGATAGAGAACTCAGTGCGGGAGTCGTTTTTCAACGAAAGATAATCCGTCACAACCACGGCACCGTCCGCACAACGGTTCCCTTCAACATAGCCGTTGGGAAGAATCCCCAACTTAGCCACATTCTCCAGCGAGAAACGGGTTGCCACAGCCTTTCCTGCCACCTCCTTTTGCCACTCACTGAGGTCATTCGCATAAAAGTCATTTTGCGCTTCCCCTTCTAACAGCAACTTACCTCCGGCATTGACATAACGTCTGATGAAATCGGCGGTTTTGGGCTTGATATACTGAGGGTTCAGCAAAACGACCGCCTCAAAGACATGTCCGTTCATCATGGGTTTGTACTCGTGGTTCAGTGTCAGTACATCGTTCTCTATCAAATCAGTCGGCACCAAGGCATTCAGATAGCCCGCCTTCCACATTTCCTGCACTTTCTCCTGAAACTGCAAGGTGTTGTTAATGTCATACCTGCCCCGTTTCCCGTAATCAGGATACCAGTTTGCCAACGCCTCCATGCCGGCAATAACCAAAATACGGCAGTCGGCGTATGTAGCGTTGAAATGGTTCAGCAGTTTCGCCATGCGCTCCACTTTCCATATAGTAGGAGCCACTTCGGAAGATTCCAAAGAGACTCCCCATGCACCTTTGTCATTGATGGCATGGTAGTGCGTCCGTATGCCATATTGTAAATCCGTCAAAGCTTTGCTTGCGAAAATATCCAAATTTCTGTGATAATACATGTTGTACATCACATTCTGTGTATTCGCCATGCCGATTCCCATCTGTATGGCAGTGGCGATGTTTTCATCGCTATGCCCATAGTCGCGGGGCAACGTCCACCAATTGATGCCGGTAGACCAGATTTCATCCTCATCAAACGCATTATGGAAGGTATTGTGCAGTCCCAAGAAAACGTCCGTGCCATAGAGTTTTTTGGCAAAACGCGCCAAGGCTCTTTCCGCTCTCAAAGGTCCATGCCTCATCACATCCATATAAAAGTTCTTCGCCTTTATCTTCTCGGTGTCATTTCCCTCGGGCGAATAGCGCATCTGGAACAAATCTTCATCCAGATTCCGGTTGTATTGGTGGCGATATTGTTCCTTCATTGCCAACGAATAATGACGGATGCGGAACGTTTCGTCGTCCTTCATCATGAAGCCAGGCTGTACAGCCATGTAGCCGAACTCGTCGAAACCGATTCCTTTGAATGGGATGTCCGAATAGGCTTTCAACACCCGGTAATAGCTGTCAAGCGTGTAATCGGCAAACAGAGTCGGCCATTCATAATAAATTTCCGACATCACATACACATCGTAGCCCGCCAGTTCCTCGCCAGCGTTAATCTCTATCTGGAACCTATCCACGTCTCCTTTCTGCACACAGCAGCGGGTGATTTCGTGAAGAGAACCGGGTTTGTAGGTATCCGTGCCACATTTCTGGAAAGCGTAGGCACGCAACAGTTCCTGTTTGAACGGCTTTACCGTTCGGACATGATGCGGCTTGTTGCTGCACACGGCAGTACCGTTGGCATTCAGTCTGGTTTCCGTTTCCACAATCGTGCGACTGCAATTCTCCTCCGTATAGTTTCGTGCATGCCAGACTTGCAGCCCGATGCCGATGTTCAAGCTGTCTGCTTTCGCCACTAGGCGTTCAAACACCGGATGCATGGTTTCTACATCATAAAAATCTACGCCGTTGCGCGCCGTCAGAAAAATTAAGGTGTAAGGAGTGGTCCGGGCATACTCTTCCAATTGCTTCAAGTAAACATCCCCCTCCAGTGTTTCGGGAGTGATGAACCAATACCCTACCAAAGGATGTCGGGTATTGGCAAGTTCCGACGTATAGATCACTTCCATCTCTTGTACCGTGGCAAACACAGGCAGTATGGAACAGAAAATCAAGCAACTCAGTAGTGCTTTGGCATATCTCAATAGAACCATTGGCTTACTGATTTAATCGGTTTTTCAGTCGGTTTTACAGGTACTTCGACGGACAATCTGCCCCATGAAACCTGCAACATTCCCTCGGAAAGAATCGACTTGGTATCCTTTATGGCTACCTCATCTACCTTGCTTCCTACTGACAAAGCCAATGCATAGACAGCCTGGTCTATCTTTGTCAAATCAAAATCCTTCTCCTCACCAGCATAAATCACATAATCTATCCAGGCATTCTTCTCGTCTTTCCCTTGTTCCCAATGTCCTTTCCAAGAACCGAACCGGGCCTCAAGCAACTGAATGGCTATTTGCACCCCCTCCACTTCCAAGGTAAAAGCATCGTTGTCGCAGGAAGGCAGCTGGATGCAAGTCTCCCGGCAATTACCCAACTCAAAACGAAGCCGCAGGTCGCTCGCCTTGAATTTGCCCTCCTCAATGCGTCCGATGGTAATGTGCTTGTCTCCTCCATCCGTTCCGAAGTCCATCACAGCCACCACCTTGTTCTGTTGTTGCTGTGTGTGCATATATACGGTGCTGAAATCGAAAAAGTCGTGCAGGAAACGCACTTGCAGGTAGTGCGGCCAGTCCACCGTTCCCCAGTATGCAGTTAATGGGCGACGCTGATTCCACATACTGGAACGTGAAGCCGTGGAAAGCACGTATTCATCTGTAAGATAAGTATATCCTTTTATTTGAGGTTCGTTATATTCGAAGACATCTATTTCCGTTCTCGGATATTCTGGCTCCAAGAAGTAAGGAAGCAGATGTTCGGGGATGTGGTGAGTGGACTTTACGTCTGCACGCGGCTTGCCGCAACCCAAATCGATTTTTCCATCGGAAGCCTTTTTCAAGATGTCATAGAAGGAAGCATCAGTTAAGGTGCTGTAAGAGCGGCTATTTGGACCTACCCATTGTCCAGAGGGCTTGTGATAATGACGTGCAATCATTTCCCACCCCATTTCATACAACTCATCAATCATCCTTTTAGCTTCCGGCTCTACTATATGACGCTGCATTCTGTTCAGTTCATCCAGTGCCACAATAGTATAGGTGGGACTGTTATATTCTGTAAAGCCTTTTTGTTCTTGTGTATATTGATAAAAAGTATATAAGCGTTCATTGGCATACTTTTTCATTTCGGGCAGGTCGAAGAGGTGGGACACCATGTAGGTGACGTAGGTTCCCATAATAGCAATGTTAGTGTAGCCCGGTTCACAATCTCTTTTTTGTACCGATCGGGCGGCAAGAATCAGTGCATTCTTCATTTTCTCCTGCAACTCGGCAGGCAGGCGATCTTGGTGTTCCATATAGATATCCAACAGACAAACGGCATTGAAGTCCGCCCAGTTATAGTCTATCGGCGTCTTTTTCGTTGCCAACGGCTCCTCCTCAAAATAGGGCCAAACACCGCAGGAAGGAGAATTAGGGTCTGTATCCTGCACGGATATGACCTTATCTACAATGTCGATGGCACGCTGTTCGTATTGCGGTTCCTGGCTATCGAACAAATCCACGGCATAGAACAGCGAAGCGCGAGTATCGTGGTAAGTGCCACTTTGGGCATCTGTGTGATAGTTCCATCCGTTCAGAACTTGGGTCAGCATGCAGCCTTCCGGGTCATATTTCGGGTCACACTCCCGGATTTTTTCAAGTAATATCTCTTTATCCGTCTGTGAAATTTCTAACGGACCATATTTTATATAGCCATCATTGTACTCTTTTCTTCCGGCACAGGCAGTCACGACAAGCATCAACAACAAACAAATGGCATTAGATTTTCTTTTCATACGATTCTGTTTTTAGAAAAGAAAGTGTGCCAAAACCGATTTCCACCACAGATTACCCGGATTGTCACAGATTATCCAACTCAACTATTCAATGTCTAAAAAAAAATCTGTGTCAATCTGTGCAAGCCGTGATGAGTTTTGACACACCGTCTTCCATCTTACACAAAAATTAGACTAATTACATTTTCGGAGTATCCCAACCCGGATTTTGGGTCAAGTTCGGATTCTTCAGGATTTCATCCGTCGGAATCGGGCTCAGATAATCGCGGTCTGCATTAAAGTGGTAAGTACCACCGTTCAGGCTAGTCTTCAACGGGTCTAGATAACCGTTTTCATCTACCGGTATGGGAATGTTCTTTTCAACTTCGTTGGCATAATCTTCCACGCACAGACGGAAACCTTTCGGACGTTCGCCCTCAAACAGCTTGTGTGCTCTCCAACGTTTCCAATCGTTGGTACGATAACCTTCACCTGCCAATTCCACACGACGTTCCTGACGTATAATAGCCAGTTCATCGGAAACGGGATAACCGTAGTCGGGCCAGTAATCCTCTACAGTAGGTTTCACCGATGTCAAGGTAGGCATGCCCACACGTTTGCGTAGCAGGTCGATATTGTCCGTCAGGTCAGGATAGGTTCCGTGCAACTCCACGTATGCCTCCGCATAGTTCAGCAACAGTTCGGCAACACGGAAGCTGATACCATCTACTAACGGGTCGGTCTGATTAACAATAGGAGCCTCCGGATTGTGGGATTTTTTAGGATGCCAGCCGGTAGTCGTAATACGTCCCATGTGCGAGAAGTTGATTTGTGGCAAAGCAAACAACGAGTCTACATAAGGAGGTGTAACCGTATTTAGCAAGTCGCCCGGAGTGAATACGCTCTGTCTGTAGCGGGAATCCAGCTTCTCAGCCAAATCATTCAGGTAAGCGACGCCTTTTCCCTTCACGGCGTCCTCGTCGGTAATGTCGATAGATTGTCCCTCTTTCGTCAGATAGCTCTGAATCAAGCTACGGGTATAGGCGCCACCATAGTATCCATACAGCCAGACCTGTGTATTCAGGTTATTCTTAATACCCAAATTGGCATTATAATCCTTGCTCAACGTTACCTCTTTAATATCGGAATAGTCAAAGCGGTTGAACAGGTTATAGTAGTCCTTGTCCGGGTTTCCGGTAGTATAGATATAATCTTCAAAGTTTCCGCAATCGTGCTTAAACTGTTCGTAAGCATCAATCACCTTCTGAAAATACTTGTTAGCATCCACATCTGAAGCCGAAGGAGTTCCTTTGTGATATTTAGCCCAAGTAGCTTCAAACAGAGCCACTCGTGACTTATAGATTAGTGCCGACTCCTTGTTCAAACGATTTACACCCACCGCCGAACGCAGTTTCAAGTGTTCCACCGCCTGATCTAGCATATTCATAATTGAATCGACGACTACCGAACGCTTGTCACGGGCCTTATACATATCCTCGTCCGTAGTATTAAGTTCAGATGAATACCAAGGTATGTCACCAAAATTAGCCACAAGTCCATGATATACCAATGCTCTCAAAAAACATGCTTCGCCATAAGTCTGTTCATAAGCGCTGAAAGGAGAAGTACACTTGGAGTAATTATCGAAAAACATATTAATTTCACGAACAGGTCCCCACTTCCAATTTCCTCCAGATGTAGGGGTGGTGTTATTTTCACCGTTCATCCATTTGTCATGAGTAAGTCGGTTCACCATATTATCTGAAGTTATATCAGCTACAAAATAACCCATTCCCCAGTCAGTGATAGCCCCGGGAAGCCATCCATATTTACCAACAATATAAGCATCTAAATGTTCAGGCGTTTTCCAAAATGTAGGTTGAGAAACTTGATCAAGTGGCTCTCTGTCTAAAAAATCATCACAGGCTATAAGTGTAGAAGAGGCCACGACCATCAATGCAAAATTCCGTATTATCTTATTATATTTCATATTTCAATTTTTTTACATTTATCAGAAACTAATATTAGCACCAAATGAATAAACTGCCTGTTGCGGATACATTCTTCCGTTATTCACCGATTCCGGGTCAATATAAGAAGGCAGGCCGGAGAGGACAAACAAATTTTCTCCAGAGAAATAAACACGACAATTACTCATTCCCACTTTATGAACCCATTGTTTGGGCAATGTATAAGACAATTGCAAGTTCTTCATACGAAGATAAGCACCGTTCATCAAAAATCTAGTGTTGGTCTGAAAATTCTTGTTTCCTTCAGTTGTTTCATAAGGGCGTGGAAAGAATGCATTTTTGTTTTCCCCCATCAATTCCAACAAACGTGAGTTACAGGTTTCATCCCTATAGAAGTCCTTATGCCATTTATTATCATAAATTGAAACAGCAGAAGAACCACTATCACTACCACCTGTCCCGAAGAAGAAGAAAGATCCGCTCATAAATACATCACGCTTAGCCACACCTTGGAAGAACATACTCAAATCCAATCGACCAGCTTTTTCAAATTCATATCCCAAAGCCAAATTAATACCATATCTAAAACGAGGAGTAGAGTTACCAATGATTCTGCGATCCCCTGGCTCATCAGCTGTTGAGTTACCCGGAGTAATTTTGCCATCGCCATCTAAATCCTTGTATTTGATATCACCAGGATACCAATTGGCATGAATTTTGCTTTGGTCAATTAACAGTTTGCCATTAGCATCAAAGTCATCTTTCGTCAACAACCCATCTACTTCATACCCCCAAATATCACCGAATTTCTTTCCTGCATACCATTTGTTGGAATCTAATGATTTAGAAGTTGCATTATATTTTGTTACTTCTGTGGTAGCATCTGCTAGGTTCAAACCTATGCTATAATCCAATCTCGAAGTAATCTTATCTCTCCAACTAAGCTGTGCTTCAAAGCCTTTAGTTACCAATTCTGCATTATTTACAGACGGAGCATTAGCACCCAATACAGCAGGCAACGGAGTAGGAGGACCGATAATGTCCCAAGAACAACGATTAAAGTAACCTAATTCCATAGACAGTTGGTTGTTCAAGAATCTAGCTTCCAAGCCTAAATCAAATGTCGTGATCTTCTCCCAAGTACGCACCTTATTCAACAAACCTGGAGTTTTTACATAAGTAGGACGTTTACCATTAATAATCCATGGACCTTGAGCTGCTGTTTCCATGGTAGGAATATGCAAATATCCTGCGGAATTACCTTGATTACCCAGTGTCCCATATGAAACTTTCACACGAGCATAGTTCACTACATCTCTCAGTTTTTCCCAAAACGGTTCATTACTCATATTCCATGCGCCGAATACTGAGGGAAAGAAGCCCCATCTGTTTCCTCTGGAATAGCGTCCGGATCCATCGTAACGACCATTCACTTCCACAAAATAGCGTTCTGCCCAATTATAGTTAAAACGTCCGAAGAAACCTGCGGTAGCCCAATCATTTATAGAATCATCAAATGTACGGTTACCTTGGGCAATGTGCGCAGACTCCATATCATAGACGAAAAGTTCTTTGGCTGTACCAGACAGTTTTCTGTAGGTATTCTCTTCTGCCTGCGCACCCAACTGGATACGGAATGAATGACGCTTAAGCTGCAGTTGGTAAGCCGTATATCCCTGTATAGTCCAATATTGGTTGGAAGCAGTAGCTTTATCTATAGAAGATTCTGTACCATTTATCAAATATTCATCCCCCGAAGGAAATGTTCCATATACCGGCATACGCAAAGTTTGGTAGTCACTGAAGTTCATACGCCACGTTCCGTCCACGTGTGCAGTCCATCCTTCAGCCAGTTTAAAATCGAAAGCCAAAATATTATCGAGACGATGCCCCATGTTCTTTTTCATACCACCATTCATACTAGTCGCAATAATTCCTGCATAACTTCCATCAGGATATTGAAGTGGAGAGGTAGGCCAAGCACCAAACGCATAATCAAACATTCGCTGGCGTCCACCGGCATATTCACTGACTGGTTCTTTCGTTACAGCAAACGAATAGCGATTACGGTAAGTCACTTTCAACCAATTAGCAACATCCGATTCAATAGCTGCGTTGATATTAAAACGACTATAATTGTCCATATCTTCCACAAAATTCAAAATACCCGGCTGATATACATAACCTATGGATACTGAATAGGAAGACTTTTCACTACCTCCTTTTAATGAGAGATCATGTTGATGGCGGAAAGAAGATTTTAACATTATATTCATCCAATCAGTATTGACCAACGACTTTCCCCACATATTACCAGAATCAGACACCAAGTCAGCCAAAGAGTACTTACCTGGATTCAGAATATTATCTCTGATAATATCCAAATCTTCATCAGTAAACGGGGCCTGCGAGCGTGCATTTATATAGGATTGGTTTCTTATCACTCCGAATGTGTATGAGTCGAGTGTTTTGGGCATATTGATTGGATTGACAATACCATAGTTGCCTGAATAGGTTACTACAGCCTTTTCATTCCGTCCTCCCATCTTAGTGGTAACAAGCAACACACCGTAAGGTGCGCGAGCACCGTAAACAGCCGAAGCAGCAGCATCCTTCAAAATGGAAATACTTTCAATTTCATTAGGATTCAACGCATTAAAAGCCCCCATATCCGAAGGAATACCATCAATAACAACTAAGGGAGGAGTAGTTTCACTCAAAGCAGCTTGACCACGAATTTGAAGAGTAGGTGCAGATCCCGGAGCATTACCACCTGCCGGAGTGCTGAATGTAATACTGCTAGCCTTACCTTGCAACATAGAACTTGCACTGGTGACCGGACGGTTCTCCATTTCTTTGGAGCTAACTACATCTACAGAACCTGTCAAATTTGATTTCTTCTGAGTGCCATAAGCTACGACAACGACTTCATCCAGCACTTCCGTATCTTCTTTCAATACAACTTTTGTAATAGTACCTGCTTTTGTTTTTACTATGGCTTTGCTATAACCGATATAAGAGACCTCGAGAATAACCTCCTTGCCGGAAACTTTCAATTCAAAGTTTCCATCCATATCAGTGACAGTACCATTTATTGTTCCTTTTTCCAATACGGAAGCTCCAATGATTTCCTCTCCATTTTCATCCACTACTTTTCCGGTTACTTTAAAAGTAGTCTGCTGCGCTGTCTGTACATTGTCAGCATTAATAGTCAGGACAATCTTTTTATCCAAAACAGAATATTTCACATTTGTACCTTTAAATACCTTCTCCAGCACCTTAAAGATATCACTATTACGAGAAGTTACTGATACACGACGGTTTAAATCAATAAGCGTATTATCAAAGAAAAAATCAAAATCCGATTGCTTTTCAATTTTTTTCAAAATTTCCCCTACAGTCTTATTCTGTACCTCCACATTGACTATGGCCGTCTGCGCATACGATTCGGATGCATGAGCCAGTCCTAGGGAACAAGCAAAGAAAAGAGTAAATAGTTTCATAGTTCTTGGGATTTTTTTCGAGGAAAGCCATAGACGATTTGGTATCCTCGAAAATTGGATACTACAATTATTTTTCATACTTTTGTAATGACTTAAGTTTTAAAATTAGTTGATTGAGCTTGTCGCCAAACAAGCTTTAATTTGAAAACCGATTTTCCATACGGGAAGATACGCCAATATTTTCCCGTATGTTTTTTGTTACTTTAAGGTGATAGTTCTTTCATATTATATTCCAATTTAAGGTTATTTAATTAATAAATCTCTATATGGGTCTTTTTTTGTGACGCATCCTTACCGTCTACATATCTCCAGTGTATATTGGAAGATAATTTAAAATATTCCAGAATACGCTCCAAACGCTGACTGGTAAAAGTCCCGGTAAAAGCAGCCTTATGTGCAGGATTTTTCTGAATGAACACCACATTATATCGCTTTTCTAAAATCCGTAAAGCATCCTTCAAAGAAGTATTATCGAAAATAATCTTGCCGTCCTTCCATGAAGTTTCCGTTTCACCGGAAGTCTCAAATAAACTTGCTGTTCCTTTTTTGGAATCATACACAACTTTCTGACCGGGAGCTAACACAACCTGTTTTTCCCGGACACCTTCTTGGAAACTGAAGTTGACTTTACCTTCAATTAAAGTGGTAGATACCTCAGGAGACTCTTCGTAAGCCTCTACATTAAAACTGGTTCCTAACACCTCTACCTGCGAACAGTGAACTGTAGACACAATAAAATGTTTTTCCGCATCTTTAGTTACTTCAAAATACCCTTCGCCCTTCAACTCAACTTTTCTCTCCTTGCTATTCTTAAAAGAAGAAGGATATCGCAAAGAGGATTCTGAATTCAAAAAAACCACCGTACTATCGGGTAATACTACCGAAGTGGTCATTCCCGGGTTTGTCCTAGCTTCCAACATTTGTACATCCACATCCTTTCCACCATAATGTTCTACCAAAAAAGTAGCAAGCAGTGGGAGAAATAACACGGCGGCAACACGCTGTGCCCACTCCCACCAAGCCACCTTCCTTCTTTCAGTCTTTTTACCTTTTACCTTAACTAAAGCCTTTTCTGTATTTACCTTATTAATTACATGAATAGTATCAGCCGCTAAATAAAGCATTTCCATCTGCTTCACTATCCGGCGATTTTCTTCAGACTCCTTCATCCAATCTTTTACCAGCCGCTGCTCTTCTACCGTTGCAGTACCCTCACAATAACGGGGAAGTAGCAATTCTATATTCTTTTCATTATACTCCATACATATGTTTTTAAGTCCTTCTACTTATATGGCAAGCGGGAAAAATACATTCCTAAACAAACATGCATTTATTTTCAAAAATATATTTTCATAGAGAAACTTTTTCAGGATTTCCATGAGTTATATATCGTACAACTACTTCAGGAGCCTCTCCTACTTCCGGTTCACAAGAAAAAGATACCGGAGAGGAAGTTTCGGAAAGATAAAGTGCCCCTTCTACATCGACCACCTCTATGACATTATAATTTTTATCAGTTACAGTAGCATTTCCGTCAAAATCATATAACAGATATTGTCCACCCTCCAACTTACACGGAAATCTAACAGTACCAGCCGAAGTAGTAAACGACAGGTTGGAAACAGTTCCTTCTCCTTCCAGCTTTACTTGAATTTTACATGGGCCGGAATATTTATTTTCCCATATCCAGTCAGCTCCTCCTGGCTGCCCCGGCTGAAGTTCTGCTAAATTACAATAATAACGTTTGGACACAAACAGAGGATAAAGCTGATAATTCTTCTCATCCACCTTTTGCAAATGCCATTCGGACTGCGGATCTTTCAAACGCTGTTTTTGTTCTTCCGTGAAAGCTTGAGCCTCACGCAGTATATCCCAATGTTTGATAGCCTGTAACAATCGGTCTATTTGCCCATGCCGATTTAAGGTAGTGGTATTAATGGTCATTGCATAACCGGCATCAAAACCTGCCGCCTCGGACAAAGCCCACTCCACATCCTCCAAAGTGGAACATTCAAATTTCCGATCGGCCAATCGAATAAGAAACCATCCAAGCATACGTGGAAAAAGATTCCTTTGAAAAAAATCTTGGTTCTTAATTCTATTAGCCACTTGCCCCGTACGCATAGCTTCTCCCCAGGGCTCACCCCAATTCATTCTTGTATGAATATGCCACAAATTATGATTCAGACGACTGGCGTCATTTATTACATTATGATCAAACTGAGTATAACAACGGGTCACAAAGCGGGAGGTAGCGTATTCGTCATGCCCGGTATAGGAACATCCTTCCAATCCGTCAAAAGAAATCTGACTTAAGCCGGTCTTATTCATCAAATCGGCAATCCGGTCTGCCAATGTATCTTGTAAAGCCAAATCCGGGAAGAATACCTTATAGGCATGATCAGATAATTTATATAAAGGAGTTTTTGAAGAATGACCGGACGCTTTTGTCTTGAAAGCTCCCCTTTTGCAATCCTTCAATAAAAAGAAGTCCGTTTCTTTTTCCACTTTGTTATATATAATAAGTTCATCGTCTATCTGAAGAGTATTCAATGACAGAGGGATTTCAAACAAATCGTTTTTCTGAATACGGATGTCTGTTTGGCTTTCAGTAATATCATCTGTTAAAGTCAGCACTCCCTGCTTCTGCAAATGTCTGGAAGGAACCGGTGTCACATACGAATCATTAGTCGTTATAAAATTACTGAGAGTATGCACCCCCATATTTATACCTTTTGCCTTGGCTTTATCCACCATACACTTTACACCTTCATCACCATTCCGGGTAAAAGAAGAATTCCAATTAAAGTGTCCCCAGTCACTAAAAGGGCCGCTATGATAAATATACTTGAAGCCTGCTATCTCAGCCTTATCCAGTACCATATCCAAATTGTTTTCCGAAAAATCCGAAATCAGATAAGACTTCATTGCTGCTCTGGAGGTTTTCCCCCACTCGCCATCAAATAACGGATGAGGAAGATGCTGCTCCAGTTCAATTTCACCAATACGAGCCAAAGCATCTTTCTGCTTACAACCAAACATAGCTATCTTTGAACCTTTTATAGCTCCGTCCTCACCTTCTACAGACAACGCCAATGACTTTTTTAATTGCAAAACAGAACGGTACTCATCTCTATCACGTTTACGTGCGGAAAACTGAAAAACAGTGCCATCTCCTGTATCAGTAGCCGCCAACCGATAACTGGCTATATTAGCGACAGATAACTGTGATTCCTTCCCCACATATCTATAATGACGGGTAACTAATGCTCCATACTCTTCGGGAATACCAGCATTTGTTTTAATATTGAGTGCCTGGATTCCAAAAGCGACACCTTTACCTTGCGCAACTCCAATCACATCTCCTACTACTTCATGAATATTTACACCTAACGGACCATAAATCAAAATGTCATATCGCTGGGGAATATCTTTCACTTCTAATGTAACACAAACGTCACTTTGCCGATATTGTAAAACGACTTCTCCCCCATCCGACATACGAAGCTGAAGTATAGAGTCATTAGACTCCATTTTTACAGGGACAAGCAATTGGTTATCCATACCAATAGTCAATAAAGGATACTTTCCTGCTCCCAGAATTTCTTTCTTCTCCACTTGTACAGAAGAAAAACATCCCTCTTGATCAATTTGAATTTCTGTTGATTTCGTCCTGAGACAAACACCTTGTGCTAAAGCAGGTAGCACAAGCAGCATAAGCGAACAAAAGAAATAAAATCGTTTCATTCCATTATAAATTAAAGGTTTCTAATTTCTCAATTCATACAAACAGGCAACAGCCATCTATTTATATGGCAAGCGAAAAAAACATATTCCTAAACAAAAATATATTTATTTTCAAAAGTTTTTTTCCTTCATTTTTAATTATAACCTTTGCTGAAGAAAAAATTGTTTCAAAAGATAATCATATAATTCCCACAGTATGAAAAACTACAAAAAACTATTAGGATGCTGCCTCATCAGCACAACATTTTGCTTTAATGTTTATTCCCAACAAGTGGAAGGATTCGTACACCAACAATCAGAAGAGGCCGGCTATGTATGGCCTGATGACCGCCTGGTTCTAGACAAACTGGAAAAATGGCAAGATCAGAAATTCGGTGTTCTCTTTCATTGGGGCCTCTACTCTGTACCCGGAATTGTTGAATCATGGTCTATCTGTTCCGAAGATGTGGATTGGATCTCACGCAAAAACGGAATGCCATACGATGAATATAAAAAATGGTATTTCGGACTAAAAGATCAATTAAATCCAGTTCACTTCAATCCAGAACAATGGGCGGATGTAATGCAGGATGCTGGAATCAAATACATGATTTTCACCACTAAACATCATGACGGTTTCTGTACCTTTGACTCTAAATATACAGATTTCTCCATTGCACATGGAGCCTTTAAAAACAATCCACGCAAAAACGTGGCTTATCATGTATTTGATGCATTCCGAAAAAAAGGCTTCATGATAGGATGCTATTTTTCTAAGCCCGACTGGCATTGCGAATGGTTCTGGAATCCTTATTTTGCCACTCCTCAACGAGGAATCAATTACAAAAAAGAACGTCATCCCGACTGGTGGCAGAATTATCAGACCTATACCGAAAACCAATTGGACGAACTGATGTCCGAGTACGGAAGTTTTGATATTTTGTGGTTAGACGGAGGATGGATTACAGGTGAAGATATTCACTTGGACAGAATATTGTCAAAAGCACGCAAGAAACACCCGGGACTCATTTCGGTAGACCGCAGCATACGTGGTAAAAACGAAAACTACCAGACACCGGAACGTGGTATTCCCGAAACGCAGCTTAACTATCCTTGGGAAAGTTGTATCACACTAAGCAATGATTGGGGCTGGACACCTAATGCTCCTTTTAAATCATCACAAAAAATTATTAATATTTTAATAGAAATCACTGCCAAAGGAGGTTGTTTATTATTAGGAGTAGGTCCGACACCAGATGGTATCATTGAAGACGAAGTAACAAAACGTTTACATGAAATAGGCCAATGGTTGAAAATAAACGGAAAAGCCATTTATGCCACCCGTACAACTCCTATATATAACAATGGGAATATATGGTTCACCGCAGACAAAGATGGAAAAACTTTATATGCCATTTACGCTTTACCAGAAGGAGAGGAACTTCCAGAAACAATAGAATGGACCGGCAATATCCCTAACGGCAAGATGACTCTACTACAAGGCAATAAAAATATAAAATATACCAAAGACAAAGAAAAGACAAAGGTGTTCTTACCCCGTAACCTCAAAAACGAACCGATAGTATTACGCTTCAAAGTGAAAAAATAATTAAATATATTTCCTATGTGCCCTTTGGTCATACATAACACCCAAAGGGCACACTACAAATGACTTTAATCAAGACTCCCTCTAAAAAAGTATTCCATAGAATGGAATTACCGAAATACAATCTGTTTTTTTAGTTTTAAAAGATTATATTTGCACGCAAATCAACCTTTAAATAATGGAAACAAAGTATAACTATGAAGACCAATCCCTATTATTAGCTATCAAAGATGGTAACGAAAAGGCATTTGATATACTTTTTAGGAAATACTACCCCATGTTATGTGCATACGGAAACAAATTCGTAGAATTAGAAGATGCAGAAGAATGTGTGCAAGATGCCATGCTGTGGCTTTGGAAAAACAAAGAGATGGTTGTTATCCAATCTTCATTAAGCAGCTATTTATTCTCTATTGTATATCATCGTGCTATAAACCGCATCAAGCAAGAGGAAGTGAAAAGCCGGGCCGAAAACTATTTCTATGAAGAGATGCAATCCTTGATAGACGAACCCAATTTTTATCTTATAGAAGAGTTGACCACACGCATCCAAGAAGCGGTGACAGCACTTCCTGAATCTTATAAAGAAGCATTTGTGATGCACCGTTTTAAGAATATGAGTTATAAAGAAATAGCCGGAATACTGGGAGTATCACCCAAAACCATTGACTATCGCATTCAACAGGCACTAAAACAATTACGTATTGAATTAAAAGATTATTTGCCCTTACTATTGCCTCTGCTGGTGAAAAACGTCTGAACATATACACATTTATTCTCTCCCACCCAAAAATTCTAGTAATAATTTCTAAAACAGAATTAGGAGTCCCATACAATTCGAGACTCCTAATAAAGTTATACTAAAGACATACTAATAAAAGCTATTTCATCATTCTACCGACGGCACCTCCAGAATACTACCATAACGATGATATTCAAATGAAATACTTTGCTCCTTGATGTAATGAACCAATTCCACACGTCCGTCTTTCACCGGTTTAGCTGTAGCAATATACTTATCAATACGTGCAGCTTCCTCGTACATTTCCATCGGAATATCAGCCCCACAAGTGCGGATACGTTCATAATTCTTCATTGATTTCAGGAATCCGGCCAACGCTTCTTCTTTTAAAGGACATCCCAAAGAAGCCAATGCAGCGGTACGGTCATCACTAGGTTCAAAACTAATACTCAATGGAGTATGACAAATTCTGGCAGCCAAAGCAATCATCTTTGCATCTTCATTGTTATCTCCCGGGAAAAGACGCAAAACCATATTCTTTAAAGGCAGATAGCGGAATGCATTTTGCTCGCCATACAGATTATTGACATCACGAGCATGCGCAAATTCCTGCTCGTATGCCTTCACATAACTTTGTGTATAGTCGGTGGTACTGCCTGGCTTATCTGCAATATTTACAAAACAAGCACAATAGTTAGGACCACCCGCCTTCACACCTCCACCAAAAGCCGACAATTTCATTCCACCGAACGGCTGACGATTTACAATGGCCCCCGTTATACCACGATTGATGTAAAGGTTACCTGCCATAATTGAATCTTTCCACAATTTCTGTTCGCCTTCATCCAGACTCTGTAAGCCCGAAGTCAAACCATATTCCAAACTGTTTACCAAATCAATGCCTTGCTGCAAATTCTCAATGCAAACCACGCTCAGCATCGGACCGAACAATTCCGTTCTGAATGAATAGTTGCCGGGACGTACCCCCCACTTCACTGTAGGAGCCAATACATATTTATGCTTATCAAGAAAACGAGGTGGAACCAGCCAAGACTCCCCTTTTTCCAGTTCCAGAGCTTTCAATAATTTATCATTCTTATTGGTAATCATCGGACCTACCACATTCCCAGGATTCCATACACTACCCACCTTCATACTAGTTGCGGCATCTTTCAACTTATCTTGAAAGTTCTTATCCTCATAGACCGAGCGTTCTACCAGCAATAAAGAACATGCGGAACATTTTTGACCGGCATTGCCAAAAGCAGAAGCCACAATATTCATAATAGCATGGTCACGGTCACCGGAAGCTGTCAAGATAATTGCATTCTTACCACCGGTTTCTGCCGACAATGGAGTAGCCGGATTACTGCGTGCAATATTTTGGGCAGTGTCTGTCCCTCCTGTCAGAATAATATGTTTGACAGCCGGAGCCGTAGTCAATACCTTTAATGCCTCACGGTCTGTAATGACAACCTGCAAAGCCTCTTTAGGCACACCTGCATCCCAAAATGCCTTGGCAAACAACCATGCCACAGGAGCGGCAACAGTAGCCGGTTTCAGAATCACAGTATTTCCTCCTGCCAGTCCTGCCACAATACCACCAATAGGTATGGCACACGGAAAGTTCCACGGAGAAATAACCAAAATAGTCCCTTTAGGAGCAATATCCACATCCGGCAATTCTGCAAACTGCTTCATGCTAGTGGTATAAAAACGAGCATAATCGATCCCCTCCGATACCTCCACATCGCCTTCCACCACTGTCTTCCCTGTCACAGCACACATACAACCTATCAAATCACCACGCATCTCACCCAGTCTGTTGGCAGCTTCATACATTATTTTATGCCGTTCCTGCAATGTGGTCTTTCTCCATCCGGCAGGATCTTTTTCGGCTATTTCCAAAATTTTCATCACCTGTCCGGCATCAGCTTGTGACATTTCACATACACAAACTTCATCATCCTGACAACGGTCCATATATTTATGACGCTTCTCACAAACCACCCTTTCAGCTCCTATCTGCAAAGGAATGATTTCAGGTGAATCCGCCGGTGACTTCTTCCACCTCGCAAAAATATTCCGAACCCACTCCTGGTTCTGAGCCAAATCAAAATCAGTATCAGGTTCATTCTTCATTACATCAGCTGGTGGAACGGGAGTATAACGATGCAAGCGGTTTTGTGTACGGGTAGGAATATGCGTAATAACATCTTTCATCTTATAAGCTTCCCCAAACTGGTTCTGCAAGAAGCGCCAAGTATCCGTACCCGGCTTCAAATTGAACGAATGGGTCAGAAAGTTGTCCGGAGCCGTATTTTCATCCATACGACGGACCAAGTAAGATACTGCATTCAGGAAATGCTCATCTTTTACCACCGGTGCATATAAAATCACATGATTTCCCAATTGGGATTGGGCACGCCATACATGATCAGCCATACCTTCCAACATCTCAAAAGTCATGTACTCCGCGCTTCCCAGCTTCCGACTCAACAGATAGGCGTATGCAATAGTGAACAAATTATGAGAAGCGACCCCCACATGCAAGGCTTTTGCATTCTCCGGTAACAAAGCCCGTTCCAGAATATGCAAATAATTGGCATCGACTTCTGTTTTCGATGTCCTCACAGGATTAGGCCAGCCACGAAGAGAAGAGATAACCGTTTCCATTTCCAGATTACAACCTTTTACCAACCGCATTTTCAATGGCGCACCGCCATCAGCCATACGCGCTTTGGCAAAGTCCAACAATTCAGTCTGAAATTCATACGCATCGGGCAGATAAGCCTGTACAACAATACCTGCCGAATAGTTTTTAAATTCCGGTCTGCTCAACACTTCTTTAAACAAGCGCAATGTAAAGTGAGCATCTTTATACTCCTCCATATCCAAATTGACAAACTTGGAACGTTTTACACCATTCTCATCTACGTAAGGAAAATCAATCGCTTTCTGATATAGCGCACACATACGTTTCACCAGTTCCGGAAAACTTTCTTCATAATTCAGCGCATGGGTCTGTGCGTAGATACCCGATATTTTCACGGAGATATAATTGATATCGGGAGCCTCCAAAGCTTCTAAATAATGGAAATAACGATGGTCTGCTTCTCCGTTTCCTAATACGACCTCACCCAGCAAATTTACATTCTGACCAATCTTTTGCTTAAAACGGGCAGCCAAATGGGCTGTTAATTTAGGACGCGCCTCATCCAGAATCACTTTAGAAGTATCCATACGAAGGCGCTTCTTTATGATTGGTATGGCAATAAAATCAAAATGGTGGCCAAAAGCCTGGTACATTTTAAAAAGGAAAGCATCACGCTTATTCAAGAACTCAGGTACACCATAACGGTCTATCAGCTTCTTGATACGTTCTGCCAATTTCTTACGATCACGAATTTGAGAAGATTCGTCCAGCATCTTCACCAGGAACTTTTTGTCCTGTGGCCGTTGTACCATAACGGCATATTTATGCTGTTCTTTACGTTCCTCACTAGTGATGGTTTGTTCACACGTGTTATAAAGCTTCAGTACCCATTCTTGTACTTCAGCGATAGTCGGTCTGTTGTCCATAGTAAACTCATGTTAATGTGTAAGAATTAAGGATAAAAAAATCATAGGTAAACAACCAAAGACATGAGCATCGTAGGACTGAACATAACGGCACGATACCGGTGCAAGGTCTGGAGAGCCTGCTGCGAAAACCGGTCAAATATAAGTTCTCTGCCCATAACGTAAATTCCTTATAAAATGTTACTGTTCATGTGCAAATATACACTAATTCTTTTATTATCAAAGGAAAAAGTGAAAAATTATAATCCGGAACATATTAAATTTCCAATTTAAAGAAAGTAGGCTGATTGGAAGCCCTACTATAGCCTTCCAACAAATAGAAATCCGTACAGGCCACATGAATGGTAAATAAATAATTGATGGTATGCGGATGGTATCCTTTGGGAGGAGCGATACAATATAATCTACCTATCGTTTCCTGTGCCCAAGAATAAGACTTTTCCTTAAAATCGGCTACAAAAGCTGCCTTTCTGAAACGATCTGAGATTTCACGCAAATAAAACTCACCTATATGACAGGCATTGCTCCGATTAGACTCATGGTTGGCAAACAGCCAAAAATCATCCTGCAAACGAATACCTACCAAAGATCCTATATTGGAATGAATGCTATATAGAACAGATTCTCCGCTGTACAAACCATCCCGACATATAAACGCCACCTTCTCCAAGCAATAAAATATATCATAGGAAAGGCCTTCATGCTCATCTTTCCAGTGAAACAGACCATTCTGTATCTGAAGTGCATACACCGGAACCGTCCATTGCCCGCAATCCAACAGGCACAACACATCGCAGCCTCTTATCAATTTATGATAATCAGCCACACATTTATCCTGCGAATTCCAAACAATAATTTTCATCACTCAGGCTAGTTTTATCCGTTCATTTTTATGGTACAGACATAAAAAAGAGACGTGGGACCTGCTTAATATTTTATCTGCCTTAGAGGTATCCCCATACCAGCTGCACAAATAATAACAACAGTGTCCCACGTCTTTATGAATATACTAATCCTGTTAAGGAGTATAAACACAAGACGTGAGCGCTTGTTGTATTACACTTGTGCAGCTTTGAAAATTGGGGATTTTCTAAGACAAGGTAATATTTTAAACGCTCTTAATTATATATGTTCCTTCTTGTTTTCAAATGAATTTTCATCTGTTTTCAAGAATTGGTACAAAGTTAAAAAAAGAGTTCTGATTAAAGTGGAATTAATCTATTTTTTTAAATAAATAATAACCCGGATGAACATCTGAAAAAGTTATTCCCCCATTACAGTAGCTACAATTTTACGACCACCTCCATGGTTGCGGAACTCACAAAGGTAAATTCCCTGCCAAATACCCATATTCAACCGACCTTCTGTAATAGGAATAGTGAGGCTGACGCCTATAATTGTTGCTTTTGCATGAGCAGGCATGTCATCCCAACCTTCTAAAGTATGTTCGTAATAAGGCTCACGTTCCTTTATCAAATGATTAAAAATAGATTCCATATCCGTACGGACATCCGGATCGGCATTTTCATTGATACTTAATGCCGCACTAGTATGTTTGATGAACAAATAAAGCAAACCTGTTTGGGGAAGTGGCGGCAAATTGCGCACCACTTCATCAGTAATCAGGTGAAATCCCCTGGTACGGGGACGAAGCGTAAATTCTGTCTGAGATACCATAACTATTATCAACCTTTATGCATCCATATAGATGCCACTTTACGACGTACCGCTACTATATTAAATAAGGATACACCCACAAAAAGCAAAACACCTATAACCAAGGCCGGTCCTAAATTTCCTGCTTCCAATTGTGGGAATAACTTTCCTATCATATCCATATAGTTACTCCGCACATAAATCACAATTCCCACTGATAAAAACAGCACCACAGCATTGAGTGCCAATGTCAGCATTTGATAAGGGAGCGCCACCTTAGCCGGACTGTAACCTATCAATAACAGATTCTCTAACTTGGATGTATTCTTTTGCAGCAACAAATAAATACTGAGCATCAAAATATAGAAAGAGAGCACACTGATAAGCAAACCTACAGAAAGCACAATTCCTATAATCACTTTCAAGAACCAGGTAGTCTTTCCCGCATCCAACTTGTCATCTTCCGTATCATATCCCTTGTCTTTAAAGAACCTGGCAATACGGTCGTCCGTAGGATTGTTCACTTCAACAATCAGTCGTGACGGTTCGCTTTTCTGCCCCGGGGCAAACTCATTGTTGGCCCACGTCATAAATGTTTCCGGAACAAGAATCGTATTCAGACGATTAGAGAAACCAACTATTTTTCCTTTAAAGTTTTCCGTACGCCCCACACCGGTAATACGTATATCCAAATTAACCATACCCATCACCCCTTCCGACAATTGCGGCAGGCTCCGGCTTTGTGCAAAACCGAAGTTATACAGATTCAGATAATTACGGGGGATGATAATAGGAACGACCCGTTCATATTCATCAAACTCCCATTTATCCAGGTTCACATCCACATACTCATCGGGAACAGACTCAAAGAACATGGCTGTAGACATGTGCAATCCCACGTTCTCCATCCCCATGCCTGCCGACACTTTAAATTGGGAAGGGATAAAAGCCCCTACCCCTTTGGTAAACGGCTGTTCGCTGATTTCAGCAATGTCTTGTTCGGAAAAAGTCTTGCTTTTACCGACAAAAGAACCCAATGTGCTCACTTTCTTGCTTACTATCACATAGTCTTTCTTCATGAAACTGTCACCTTCTGTAAAAACCGGCAACACATCTTTATAAAACTGAACACTCAGCAACACAATGACCATACCGCACAGATTGGCAAAGAAAAAACCCGCCAATTGTGAAAAACTGATATGCTGACGTAATAATTTCCAGACCAACCTCATAGCTTCAACGTTTTTGTGTAGTTCAACTCCAAATGCTTGCCGATAGAGGTCACAATGATACCTGCCCCCTGTCTATCCGCTTCCTCCACCAATATCCGGGACATAATCCGTCCATTCTCCTCATCCAGATGGCTGATAGGTTCATCCAGAAAAATAAAATCGAAAGGTTGGCAAAGGGCGCGGACCAACGCAACACGCTGCTGTTGTCCGAAAGACATTTTAGCTATTGGCGTATCCCATTTATCGGCAATGCCGAACTGTTCAAACCAAGCCTTGATTTCTTTCTTAGATTTAAATCCGGTCAGCGAATTCTTCAACTGCACATTCTCCCACGCTGTCAGTTCTGTAAACAAACGTAATTCCTGAAACAACATACTGATGGAACATTTCCGAATCTCCACCCAGTCGCGCACCGAAAGCGTACGGATATTTTTCCCGTCAAAACAGATGATACCTTGATAGTCGTTACGGTATCCGTATACGTAGCTGCAAAGCGATGATTTTCCTGTACCGGACGCTGCCTCCACCAAATAAGCTTCTCCACGCTTCAGAGTCAACGACTGATGCCAGACATCAGATATAATAGAATCCCTCCCTGCAAAAACGGCAGGGAGGGTCTGTTGTAATTCTATAGTGTTCATAAATTCTCCAATCCACGTACAATCAACTGTAGCACGTTGACCTCTTTATCTTTCATAACAATATTCATTTGGGCGCTTTTCCAATCGGGAGCCATCACATCCATATAGTCGCAAGGTCCCAGGATGGCATTGAACATGGCGGCATCGCTGCCCAGCATACGGGTTAACCGGGGATTCTCCTGAACATCCTTCACCAGCTGCGCCGCATTGAACGCCATAAAGAAACGGTTCTTTGTCACCTGTCCGGCCCAAGGAGTATTCTGCAAAGAAACTCCGTAACGGCGGCCTGCCTCATCTGCCAGTCTTTCATTGTTCGAGATATAAAGCAGATTGTCCTTCACACCAAACCAAATGCTTTGGCGATACATACGGAACTCGTATTGGTCTTTACCCGTAGAGTTCAACTGCATCTGCCCACCGGTCATAGCCAACAAAGGTTTCAGGTCTTCGAAGGACTGCAAAAAGTCTTTATTCGTTACATCAGCATAAATCAGCAAGTCATTATTCGACAAGGAATTATAGCCAACCGCAACATCTCCATGAATAGAAGAGAATATACCTTCAATATCTATTGGTAACATCGGATTATCCAACGCTTGCCTGATGGTAGGATTTTCGCAAAGCAAATCATAAATACCCTTTCCATTGATATTACCTCCTGCCCAAACCAACGTATTGGCTGGGAAATACTCTAAACAGGCTCCTTTAATACATGAGGAAGCAGCCGACTGTTTTTCATACATAGCAATCAAATCCTTGTTTTCAATCAAAGTCTCCACGTCCACTACAATTTTGCCTTTTTCGAAAGTAGCGGAAACCAGATATTTGATATCTTCCAGTTTCAAATCGGCGGGCATTCCCATACGCATCTGCATGGTAATATCATTAGGAATGAACGACATATTCATCACTGTAACGACTTCACCTTTTGCCGAAGCCAACTTACCAAAGTCTGTAGTCTTTACGTAGCTGTTTTCAGCATCCTGACGCATCAATGAAAGCAAACTTCCTTTCAAACTGAGGGCATCTCCTTTATTACTACCCATCAATAAGAAAGTCCCCTTATTAAAAGCGCACAGCGCCGTACCCATCTGTGTCCATGTACATCCGCTTTCACTTTTCAACTCCGTACATATCTGCTCATTCTTTAATGCCTCCAGCAAAGCTTCCACTTTACCTTCATCATCCACTTTCGCCAATAAAGCAAAAGCATTAGAATGAGGAGTGATGAACATATACACCTTATCGGTAAAAGACAAGCCCGATTCAGACGGATTTTGAATAATCTTCTCGGCAGTCTTGTAAGCTTCACCCTCCAAACCGCTTTTCAATGCGTCCGTCAGTTTGGCCACAACCTTTTCTCCTCCTTTACCGTTTATGCCGCTCTTCTCCGCCATCGTCTTGAAATCGAATGACATAACCATTGCCGCATCCTTAGGAATAGCGTTGGCATACTCACTTTCAGACGAACAAGAAGCCATAAGCAGCACTATCGCTACGAGTGCAAATCCCCAAATACCTTTTCTCATATTCTTATTTTTGGTTTAATAAATTCAGCGTATGACAGGCTACCAATGCAGCTGTTTCCGTGCGAAGACGGGACTTTCCCAAACTGACAGGCTGAAAACCCGCCGCTATAGCCTTAGCCACTTCTTCCTCGCTAAAATCTCCTTCCGGACCTATCATCACCAAAGCATCTTCTCCGGAACGCAATATATCTTTCAACAAAGGTTTTTCCCCTTCATAGCAATGGGCGATGAACTTCTGCCCTTTAAAATCCCGTGAAACAAACTTATTAAAGTCCGTCATTTCATTCAGCACCGGCATAGTCGCCTTCAACGATTGTTTCACTGCCGATACCAGAATCTTTTCAATACGTTCCTTCTTGATTACTTTCCGTTCGGAATAACGGCAGTTCAGGAAAGACAGTTCATCAAAGCCTATTTCAGTCGCTTTCTCTGTAAACCATTCAGTACGATCCATATTTTTAGTGGGAGCCATGGCAATATGCAACCAACCGTTCCACCCTTTTTCCTGCGGAATCGTTTCCGTTACCTTCACTTGGCAACGTTTACCGCTTGCAGCACTGATTACAGCTTTGTAAAAACAACCTTTCCCATCGGTCAACATAATCTCATCGCCTATGGAAAGGCGCAAAACCCGTAAACAATGTCCTGCTTCCTCTTCCGGAAGCTCAAGGTTACTCGCTATATCAGGGGTATAAAAAACATGCATAGTTCTTCTTGTTTTTTCAATTTATATATCAAGCTATTGTATTCTCCTCCTCTTGTTCCCGTCGTTTTATCTCATCACGCAAACGGGATGCCTGCTCATAATTCTCTTCTTCTATAGCCTTTGACAATGCTTCTTTCAGCATCACCACATCAACTGTATTTACATTGACAGAAAATGCCGTACTCCCAACTTCATGCAATTGCTCACTTTCCATAATCTCATCAGTAGTATAGACAGGACACCCGCAACGCATAGCCAACGCAATCGCATCGGAAGTACGTGAGTCTATTTTAAATACCTCACCTTCCTTTTCCAAAAACAGATAGGAATAATAGACTCCATCCTTTACCTTATATATCAATACTTTCTTTAAAGCAGTCCCCAACTCTTTGGTCACCGTCAGAAAAAGATCGTGCGTCAATGGTCTGGGCATCTTATAGCCCATCATTACCACCTTAATAGCCTGCGCCTCCAACGAACCGATAATAATAGGCAGCTTACGGTTGCCGTTCACTTCTTCCAACACCAACGCATATGCATCCGCCGGCTGCAATGTAGAGGACATATCATGTACCTTCAATTCTATTTCATCCATAATTTAACTTTCCTTCCACCATTCCCGTCTACATCGGAAACGGTCAAAAAATAATTTATCAAACTTGCCCGGGACGATGCTTATACTTGAATATGACAGCAAACAATACCGCAACCGCCAAGGCATATCCCGCAAAGACAAACCATGTCATGCTCCATCCCTCCATCTGCGGAGCACTGCTGTTCATATCAACAAAACGATTTACCACTGCCTGAGCTCCCAACGTTCCCACCGTAGCGCCAATACCATTTGTCATAATCACGAACAATCCCTGAGCACTGGAACGGATGGATAAATCAGTTTCATTGTTAACAAACAACGAACCAGAAATGTTGAAGAAGTCGAAAGCCACCCCATACACAATCATGGACAGTACAAACATCCAGACACCCGGCCCAGGATTCCCCAGTCCGAACAATCCGAAACGAAGTACCCATGCCAACATGGCTATCAGCATAACACGCTTGATTCCGAAATGCTTCAACACAAACGGTATTAATAAGATACACAATGTTTCCGACACCTGCGACAAAGATATCAATGCATTGGCATGATTCACTCCAAACGTATCGGCATACTCCGGAACTCCCTTGAAACTGCTGAGAAACGGATTGGCAAAACCGTTGGTTATCTGTAAAGAAACCCCCAACAACATAGAAAATATAAAGAAAATAGCCATCTTTTTCTGTTTGAACAGTGTAAACGCCCGCAATCCCATAGCATCTACCAACGATTTCTGTTCTCCACCACGACTTACAGGACACTCAGGCAAAGTAAGCGCATAAACCGCCAGTATCACTCCAAAGCAAGCACAAGAAAAAAACTGCATATAATTATTTTGGAATCCCAAGATATCCGTCAGCAACATGGAGCAGATGAAACCAATCGTTCCGAAAATACGGATGGGAGGAAAAGCGATGACAGGGTCCAGTTTTACTTTATCCAGTGCGGTATAGGCTACCGAATTTGTCAATGCCAATGTTGGCATATAAAAAGCTACACTAAGAGAATAAAATGTAAACAAAGTACCGAAATTAACCGCTTCACCATCCACATAGCCATACCACCCGGCAGCCACCATAAACACGGCAGCCATAAAATGACAGAAACCATATAATTTTTGAGCAGGCACCCACCTGTCGGCAATAATTCCCATTATGGCAGGCATAAACAAGGAAACAATCCCCTGCATGGCGTAAAACAGACCTATCTTGGCCCCCAAGCCAATATTAAACAAATACGTCCCCATGGAAGTAAGATAAGCCCCCCATACGGCAAACTGCAAGAAGTTCATGACTATCAGTCTGAGTTTCATTCCGGTAATTTCGTTTTTCATCTTTCTTCTTTAATGTGTGTTTTTTATATTACTTGCAAAGATATAAAACAATTCGATTTTTCATGGAGATTCATCTTAAAAAACAAAGCCTTTCCGGCAGTTTCACAACTTCCGGAAAGGCAAGACAATTAAAAAGTTTTTGTAATCTAACCAAAAGAGAGTGTTTTATTATCTTGTGTTCGTGAAAAATAATGCCATCATCTATTCAGCTATGGCATAAGCATCCAGTCCTTTCAATGACTGGCGGATAGTTTCCTGCATCTTCTCCATCTCTTCCCGACTCATTTGGCGCACCTCTATACCGGAATCCCTTAGATTATTCCCTAATTCGGCCATCTGCTCATTGAACGAATCCCAATATTCCGGGTCAAGGACAACAGAACCCACTTCTTGCCCATCCTTCATCGGACTGATAATGACGGTCATGCTTACACTTCCGCTTTCTTTGACATTAAGGGTGTAAGTACGTTTCTCATTATCCGTCTTATAAATGAACGTAAAATTCGCTTTCTGCGCCTTGCCTCTTCCCTTCGGCATATCCTTGATGGCAGTTTCGGCATATTCCTCATCCTTCTCGAAAGCCTCAATCAACCTTGCACCTATATTCTCATCCTTTAACGAGAAACTTTTCACCACCTTCACCACTTTGCGGGTTTTAGGGTCACGTTTCGTTACAGAATTGATAGCCACATCATCCCGTTTTTCCAGTTCCGCCGCCATTTTATCAATATTCTTCTGGGCCATAACCTTACCTGTTCCACCCCACATCAGCAAAACAGCCGCCAATGCACTTCCTAAAATAAATCTTGTTTTCATATCTTATTTTTTTTATGTTTTTTATTCGCTTACCAATAATTCCTTTTCTTCTATCTCTTTCTCGGAACGACAAATTTCCTCCACACGCTCCTGAGCCAGTTTCTCCACCCGTTCCGCCTCTTCCAGTGTTTCAATAATACAAGGCATAATCTGTTTCACATCCGAAATTCGCTTGCCTCCCACTTCCACATAACTACCTTCGTAGCACGACCATTCACCACTTCCGCCTGCTTGGTTCTCCGAATAGAAAATCAAGCCTAACCCCAGCGCAATGACCATCATTGCCGCTATACCGGCACTCCAGACAGCTACCGGAATACGCTGATAAAAGCCTTCTTTTCCAACCACCGGTATCTTTTCCGATCTCTTCCCTCCGGCAACCTCCTCCTGACCGTCTGGCTGCGACATACCCGGTTCTCCCTGCATACCTCCCTCATACCAGGCAAACATCGGAGCATATCCCATCAGATGAGAAGGTACATCCCCTGTATGGAAGAAGCGATAAATAGCCTGCTCCTCGGCATTCGTGGTCTCCCCTTCCAGGAAACGGTTAATGTATTCTTCTATATTCCTCTTATCTAATTCCATACCTTACTGTGTATCATAAATTGTTCTTTTACTCTTTTTCTAGCTCTCGACAAATTGGTTCGTACCGCCACCGGCGTACTTCCTGTGAGACGGGCTATCTCCTCTACTTCGAAACCTTCCAGGTGCTTCATGCGGAGAATAGACTGTTGCAAGTCAGGCAAAGTACCTATTACTTCCAGTATCTCCTGCATATTCTCTTCCTCTACCAGTTTCATTTCAGGATTTTCACCTCCACCAATGCTGATGCCCTGCTCCAAATCGACTTTCTCTATCCGAGTGCCTCGCAGACGGTTGATGCACAAATGCTTGGTTATAACAATAGCCAATGCATCCACGCTGCGGTATTGGTCCAGACGGTCACGAAGAAACCAAAGTTTCAACAGTGCATCTTGCACTGCATCTTCTGCCTCGTCGGAGTTTTCCAAATAACGGATAGCCATTCTTAACAAAGCCGGCCGCATTCGTTTTGCCTCTATTTCAAATCTATTTTGTTCCATGTTCACCAGTATGACACATAGAGGTAGGGAAACGTTACATCAAAATGAAAAAAAAATTTGCTGACATGTCAATTTACCAATATACCAATAACCGTATGGGCATATATAGCACCGCTAATTGGCACATCAGCCAGTTGACGGATGCACCAATTATTCAAACTTATAAACCGTATGACTACGAAAGACCTCTCCCGGACGGAGTACAGTACTAGGAAATCCGGGCTGGTTGGGGCTATCTTGAAAATGCATCGTTTCGAAACATACCGCCGAACGGAAAGGATAAGCTATCCCCCCTTTACCTGTCATTTTTCCTTTCAGTCCATTACCGGTATAAATTTGCATTCCCGGCTCGGTGGTGAAGATCTCCATCTTACGCCCGCTTGCTGGATCATACACCCAGGCAGCCGGCCTTGTATCATCTCCTTTCGTATTCAATTCCCAAGTATGATCATATCCGTTTACCACCTTCAATTGGGGATGATCCGCATCTATACATTCTCCGATAGTATGCGGCATACGAAAATCAAGGGGAGTACCGGCCACCGGAAGATATTCTCCTGTAACACATTTCTTATCATCGTATGGAGTAAAACGATCTGCGTCTACCCAAAGTTGCTGGTCCTCCACGCTTTTCGTAAAATTTCCCGAAATATTAAAAAAAGAATGATGGGAAAGATTAAGTACCGTGGGTGCATCCGTAGTTGCCTCGTATGTCAAATCCAACGCATTATCATCCTCACCAAGACTATAGACCAACGTCACTTTCAGGTTTCCGGGGAAACCATTTTCTCCATCAGGAGAGAGATAAGACAGACGGACCCTATGTGTATCTGCCTGCTCCACTTTCCATATTCTATCGGCAAAACCGGGATTCCCTCCATGTGATATATGCCCGGACTTCCCATTGTTAGGGACCAGCTTATACTCTACTCCATCCAGCGTGAAACGCGCATTCAGAATACGTCCTATATAACGCCCCACCGTAGAACCAAAATTCTGCCGTTGCTCCATATATTCAGTAATCGTGGAAAATCCGCACACCACATCCTCCCGTTTTCCATTTCTGTCGGGGACAAGGATAGAAACCACCCGTGCCCCATAGTTTGTGATACAGACCTCCATTCCCTGCTTGTTGCTCAATGTAAATAAATCGGTATGCTGCCCATTCACTTCTGTTTGAAAATCCTTCCGCTGTAATCCAGAAGCTGTGATTTGCTTACCGGTGTGACAAGAACAAGAAGAGAGCACCAGCAACAAGCCCATACAAACCAGACCCTGTTTTCCTTTCATATCATTCATTTTATAGGTTTTAAATACCACAAATGTAAATCCTCCGATGGAAAATAAGAAAAGCCGGCCTTCCCTTTTTCAAAGGATGACCAACTTTTCAACCATTTCAACCAATTTTTACCCTGTCGCTTCCTCTCTTTCAAAACCATCTTTTTACCATCCAGCGTATTGACAGGCTGATATTCCTGTCTGCCCCGCTATGATAGAAAATCCATAAACAACTGACTGATAACGCTTAAGCCCAAACAAACGACCTAGTGCTTCCACTCCACAGGCAACCTTAATCTCGCCTTGTAATCCTGCCTTCTGCAACAATCCTGCAAGCAGATTTATCTTTTCCGCTTCCGAACCATATGCAGTACGGATTATAAACAATGAAACGTTCGCCATACAATCATTCATCCCTGCTTCCACATAAGGTTTTCAGCCCTGCCCGTAAGTTGTGACCAAAGTTAAAAGAAAGCAAGCCAGTGTTGCATAAAGTTGTATTCTCATATTTTTCATCTGTTTTGTTTTAACCTAACAAATGCAGACAATTATCTTCTTTTTACATTTATTTTCAGAAAAACTTCTGTTTCCATGCAGTCTTTTACCCTCTCCTGTATCTTCATATAATAACATGACAAAAGAAGAATGAATGACACAGAACTAATAGAGGGATGTAAAGCCGGAAAGCGGGAAGCTTTGGAAACCATATACAGGCTCTTCTCCCGCCAAATGTATGGAGTGTGCTATCGCTATGTAGGCGAAGATTCGGCACTGGACGTCATGCACGATGGATTCGTCAAAGTATTTTCCGCCATCGGCCAGCTACATGCCACCGACCTGCATGGATTCAGATCCTGGATCACCCGTATCATGGTAACCACCTCCTTGCACCATCTCCGCAAACAGAAAAACAGCTCTTTCCTTTCTGTAGATGACCTGGAAGAAAACATGCAACCTGTGGACGAAGAAGATATGATTTCAATTCCTATTGAAACCCTGATGAAATTCATAGCTGAATTACCGACAGGCTATCGCACCATACTGAACTTGGCCGTATTCGAGGAAATGCCTCATAAGGAGATTGCGAAGACATTAGGCATTAACGAACATTCATCCTCCTCACAACTGTACCGCGCCAAATGTATACTTGCTCAGAAAATTAAAGAATACTTAACTCGACAATCATTATGAAACAGGAAGAAGAACCGTGGATAGACCACTTGAAACAACGGGTTAACGAATACGAAAAGCCACTCCCAGGAAATGATTGGAATCATTTTCAAACGGAATTTTTCACTCCCTATCTACATAAGAGAAGAAGGATGAAAACGATGCGTATAGCAGCCGTTTTCTTCTTGATATTCATACCTTTTGCCACTACTTTTTATTTTTTACAGACAGAAAAACATAAAGCATCCTCACCTGTTGTATCCTTACCGGCATACCAGCCAAGAAGCATTACAGGCAGCCTTTCCATTATGCCTGAAAACAAACTGTTACAGGACAGGACCAAATCAAAGACAGCTTCCTTGACAAGACCGCCAATCCAAACAAGTATCCACACCGATACGGCAAATAATATAGAAACAGAATGTATGCCCCCGGTACAAGATACAATCCGGGATACAGAATCTGTACACAAGCGCCCTTCCGGACACAAGCACTTTGCATTACCGTATAAGCGTTCCGGATATACTTTGGCACTTGCCATATCTGCCGGCAATAACGGAGCAAGTACCGGCTTCATAAACAAAACTTTTTCCCGGGGAGACATAGGGAGTTCTCATAAGGATGAAATTATGTATTGGAGTGACTTCAAAGACTATTTGCAGGAATATCCATCGGACTTTCCCGATGCACAAGCTTACGAAGCTCTACTACAAATAGCAAATGACAACACGGGACGGCCCATGACAGAATATACCCATTATAATCTCCCCGTCAGCATTGAGCTTTCGCTCCGTAAATCTATAAGCAGGCACTGGGGGGTCAGCGCGGGACTGCAATACACCTATCTGTCGTCCGAAAGTTCCATAGGAGAAGATTCCAAGTGGGTTAAACGACAAAAGCTCCACTACATAGGCTTGTCCGTGAAATTAGACCGCCGGCTTTATACCACCCGCACCTTTTCCTTTTATGCCACAGGAGGAGGCACAATAGACAAATCCGTTTCGGGTAAACTGGAACAAGATTTCATCGTTCAGAAAGAGAAAATCTATTCCAGTACAGAGAATCTGAAAATAAAACCGTTCCAATTCTCCATACACGCCGCATTGGGAATACAATATAATATAAATCCCACCCTAGGTGCTTTCATAGAGCCCGGAGCAGCTTTTTATTTCAAGGACGGCAGCTTTAAAAACACCATACGTGACAAACACCCGCTCCATTTCAACCTGCAATTGGGGGTGCGCTGGAATTATTAAGGAAACTTCATGCAGTCTTTTGTCCATCCTTGTATCTATAAGATAAAAAAACAACCATGCAAAAAAGACATAAAGACAGACAATGTTATTTTAACGAGCTGGCGAATACGTCCCGTAGTTTCTATATAGACTATGTGAAACAATTTATCTCCCTCAGCCCTTCCACCCACATACTGGAAATAGGTTGCGGAGAAGGAGGCAACCTGCTTCCCTTTGCCGAACTAGGCTGCAAGGTAACAGGAATAGACCGTGCAGCCAGTCGCATACACCAGGCAGAAACCTTCTTCACCGCCTCCGGCTACAAAGGAGAATTCACCACAACGGATTTCTTCAACTTTTCCTCAGCTTCCCGTTACCAACTCATCCTGATACACGATGTTATTGAACACATCAGTAACAAAGAAGAATTCTTCCGTTGCCTCTCTCCTCTTCTAGCTAAGAGAGGCATCATATTCTGGGGATTCCCGTCTTGGCAAATGCCATTTGGCGGACATCAGCAAATTTGCCACAACCGGTTCGTCTCCTCTCTCCCTTTCATTCATTTATGTCCCGGTATACTCTATCGGTTTCTGCTCAGATGTTTCCATGAAACACCATCATGTATTGAAGAATTATCAGACATCAAACGCTGCCGCATGACCATAGACACCTTTGAACAACTTGCTGAAAAGTATGGATACGAAATAACCGACAGACAATTATGGTTCATCAACCCACACTACCAACAAAAGTTCCATCTGCGGCCACGAAAATTATATCCTGTACTGGCACAGTTAAAATATATCAGAAATTACTTCAGCACCTCCTGTTTCTATATAACGCGCCACCGTGAGCTTCATGATTGAGGCAACCCATTTATACTACTTTCATGTTTATACCAACACTATAATTACCAAGATGTTATAACCCGTCATCTAAGCATTTTCTTCTGTTACATTAAGCTTTTTCTTCCAGCCACCTAATACAGACTCCGGCAGTGGACTGTACAGACGATTGGAATAGACTATACAGTCTACTATAGGCGACTGTACAGTCCACTGCCGGAGTCTGTACTACATAAGCATACAAATCCCCTTAATCATCAGCCCGAAAAGACTTAGGAGAGCGTATATAAAGCTTTAAACCCAGGCAGAACGAACTATGCCGCCAGCATTGAAGAAGAACCAACAGAGGGCTGTCACCCCAAAAGAGAAAATGTAAGAAGTGAAAGAAAAAACAGAGCAAATCTCTTTTTCAGGAAGAAGAAGCCTAAAAAAACGGCCTATATCATATATAAAAAAAGAAGGGTATCTATCCCAGACACCCAATCTTCATTAACCTTAAATCTAATACCATGAAAAACACAGTGCAAAGATAAATAGTTTTATGTTATCAAACATAACAACACTACAATTATTTGCTTTCAATTAACATCATTTAAATTTTAAAGGCGCTTTTACAGTTTCAAATTCTGTAAAAACGCCTTTGTACTACATATGATTATACAAACGAATCAAATTATTCCACATACAGCACCAGCCCTTTCAAATACTCTCCTTCAGGATGGTAAATATTTACGGGATGATCTCCCGGCTGGGTCAATTGATGCAGAATACGCACACTACGTCCGCTTTGTGCGGCAGCTGTAAATACCGCATTACGGAAATTCACCTTATCCACCACCTGCGAACAAGAGAAAGTAAACAGAATGCCTCCCGGTTTGATTTTCTCAAATGCTTTAGCGTTCAATTTCGTATAGCCGCGCAATGCATTGCGGAGAGCATCCTTGTGTTTGGCAAATGCAGGAGGGTCAAGAATTATCAAATCATATTGATCCCCCATACGATCCAGGTATTTAAAAGCATCCTCAGCATACGCCTTATGACGGGTATCACCCGGAAAATTTAATTCCACGTTCATATTGGTAAGATCAATAGCTTTTGCCGAACTGTCTACCGAATGTACCAGATTCGCGCCTCCACGCATGGCATAGAAAGAGAAGCCTCCTGTATAGCAGAACATATTCAATACATTACGCCCTTTGGCATAACGCTCCAACAAATGGCGGTTCTCACGCTGATCCACAAAAAAGCCTGTTTTCTGACCTTTCAGCCAATCCACATGGAATTTCAAGCCGTATTCCATCGCTATGTTTTCGGAGCTTCCCCCCTTGATGAAACCATTCTCCGGTTCCAAATCCGCCTTGAAAGGCAATGTGGTTTCTGATTTATAATAAATGTTCCGGACTACATCCCCCATCACCTCGGACAAGGCATCGGCTATCTCCATACGGTAAACATGCATTCCGGCCGAATGTGCCTGCATCACGGCTGTATGATCATATACATCAATAATCAAGCCCGGCAAGTTGTCTCCTTCGCCATGAACCAGACGGTAAGTATTGTTTGCAGGATTACCGGCCAAACCCAAACTGCGGCGCAAATCGTATGCCACTTCCAGTTTATGCTTCCAAAATTCATGATCAATCTCACCTTCCTTGAAAGAGAGCACGCGCACGGCAATACTTCCTATCTGGAAATGCCCGCAAGCTATAAACTCTTTCTTCGAAGTGTACACATCCACTATCTCGCCTTCTTCGGGTTCTCCCTCAATGCGCTGGATAGCTCCGGAGAATACCCACGGATGAAAACGCTTTAACGACTCTTCCTTACCCGGTTTCAGGTATACTTTCTTATAAGCCATTTGTATTTACTGTTGTTTCTATTGGTTCTTCCTCTGTTATCTCATAACCGCCCGTACGTTCCAATTCCGTCAGGCAATTGTAAATTTCCACACAAGCCCACGCATCCGTGGCTGCATATAGTTTCTGTCCCTCGCTGAGCACCTCCGCCTCCCAATTGGAAAGACGCTGGCTTTTTGAAATCTTCTGGCCAAACAAATTGGCGAAGATTTTTTGCAGACTCCGGTCAGCTATGCCGAATCGTCCTACATAGTCCTGTAACTCTATCCAGTTTCCCCGGTCGGGATGCACATCCTCACGTTTCCGCAACGAGTTAAAATCGTCTTTCAGAGACAAACCTATCTTCAAGGTATCGCTCATCAAAAACTCTTGCAGAGAATCGGGCATACCTATCCGGTTCAGGCGAAACAAGAAACAGGTATCTTGCGTAGATATTTGCAACAAAGCTACCTTATGGGTAGTACCGCGTTTAAAAGAAGGGCGTGTTTCCGTATCCACTCCCACTATGCGTTGATCTTTCAAATAGGCTACCGCTTTTTCGGCCTCACTCTCGGTATAAATCACGAAGATGCGTCCCGGAAAAAGCACCTTGGGCATTGCTGCTATCTCGGCTTTAGTAATCGTTTTCCTTATTTGTTTCATAATAATGAATTCTCATCTTCCATTTCTTCCTCCTCGCCATCATCGGCAGGGCTGTACTTCACATCATGCAAAGCACGCATAGTGTTTACCAGCCGTTGTCCCCAAAACTCTCTGAAATGTTCCTTGCAGACCACTAAAGAATCGTTCATCGTCTCATTCAGTCCCAGTTGGAACACACTGATAAAGTCCTTCAAATCCTGATAGATATCTGCCAAATCCTCTGAAATACATTTTTTGATGGGCGTGTCACTGTACACCATATCCGGCAAGAACACTTCCAGATAATCATCCTTGGCTCCTAACACACCGGCTATAGCCCTACGTATCAGTTCATAATCTTCTTCAGTAACGAAGGTTTCGGGTTCGTCCTCTCCTATCGGCTCACACGGAGGCAACAAAGTCGCTTTCAAATAAAGCAACGGAAGTATTTTTAAGGCGGTATCTACAAAGTCATAGCGTTTCATATCACGGGCACGTTCCAGAAAGCCACAAAATTCGGCGGCTACCGTTACAAACTCTACTGTATTTTTGTCAAATATCACCTGACTGTACTTTTCCATAAACATTAAAATTGAATCGCAAAGTTAAGAAAAAAGAGATTAAATAAGGCAATAATTAATGTTTTTCATGTACATTTGCGAAATAATAAATAGAACGAAGACCTATGGCAAAGAAAAAATCAGATAAGGAGACAGAGCCTAAAAAGGTATCTACCAAACGATTCTCCGCTTTTTTAAAGAACGAAACCACACATTTTGTAATCGGATTGATCAGTGTAATTTTTGCAGTTTATCTGTTACTGGCATTTACCTCTTTCTTCTTTACGGGGGCCGCCGACCAAAGTATTTTGGATAATCAGCAGCCGGGTGAACTGATGCAAACCGCCAATCATGTAAAAAATTACGCCGGAGCACGCGGTGCACAACTTGCCGAATTCCTTATAAACGAATGTTTCGGCTTAGCTGCTTATTTTATCATTTTATTCCTGGCCGTAGTGGGTATGAAATTAATGAAAGCTTACCAGTTCCGTATCTGGAAATGGTTTATGTCCTGTTCTATCCTGCTCATCTGGTTCTCTATCACATTGGGATTTATTTTTGACGGCACCTTTGGGGATAGTTTTATCTATCCGGGGGGATTGCACGGACATAATGTAAGCAATTGGCTGATTTCACAAATTGGGATTCCAGGTTTGGGATTATTGCTGTTCATAGCGGCACTATTGTTCTTTATCTATTTAAGTAACGAAACCATACTGGTTATCCGTAAAGCACTGCGTCCCAGCTTCAGACGAAAGAAAAAAGAGGATCAAACAATTTCTGCAACTGAAGAAAATCCGATTAAAGAAGCTCCCCGGAAGGAAGAATCCAGGAAAGAATTCTCTAATCCCGGTCCTGCTATCGTAGATTTCGAATTAGAACAACCGACAAAGAAAGAAGAGGAAGTGGAAGAACAAGTGCCCTTCCCTTTTGAGAGCAAGCAGGTTACCGAACCGGCAGTGATAGAAGAACCTGCCTACACAAACGAAGAAGAGGAAGTTGAAAATACAGATGAACCTGATTTTTCAATCAGTGAAGAAACAAATGAAGAAGACGAGGCGTACAAAGGTCCCGTACTTCCACCATACAACCCTCGTCTGGATTTGGAAAACTACAAATTCCCTAGTCTGGATTTGCTAAATGAATATGAAGATGATGGTCCTAATATTGACATGGAAGAGCAAAACGCCAACAAAGACCGCATCATCAAGGTTTTACGTAGCTTCGGTATTGAAATCAGTTCCATCAAGGCAAGTGTAGGTCCTACCATCACATTATACGAAATTACTCCGGCAGAGGGGGTACGTATCTCTAAAATCAGGAACTTGGAGGATGATATCGCATTAAGTTTGTCGGCACTGGGTATCCGCATCATTGCTCCGATACCGGGCAAAGGCACTATCGGTATTGAGGTTCCGAATGCCAATCCGCGCATTGTACCGATGAAATCCATCCTGAACAGCAAAAAGTTCCAAGAAACCACCTATGAGCTGCCTGTGGCATTAGGCAAGACCATTACGAACGAAGTCTTTATGGTGGACTTGGCAAAAGCCCCCCACATGTTGGTAGCCGGCGCTACCGGACAGGGTAAGTCCGTAGGATTGAATGCCATCGTGACCTCTTTATTATATAAGAAGCATCCGGCAGAACTTAAGTTTGTAATTGTAGACCCCAAGAAGGTGGAGTTCGCTATCTATGCTCCGATTGAGAAGCATTTTCTGGCCAAGCTGCCGGATGGAGAAGACGCGATTATCACCGATGTTACCAAAGTGGTACAAACCTTGAACTCACTATGTATAGAGATGGACAGCCGATACGACTTGCTGCGTAAAGCCGGTTGCCGTAATATTAAGGAATATAACGCGAAATTCATCAACCGGCAGTTGAATCCGGAAAAAGGACACCGCTTCATGCCTTACATAGTGATTATCATTGATGAGTTCGGTGACCTGATTATGACTGCGGGTAAGGAAGTGGAATTACCAATCTGCCGTATCGCCCAGTTGGCACGTGCAGTAGGCATACATGCCATTATCGCGACCCAGCGTCCGACAACGAACATTATTACCGGTACTATCAAAGCTAACTTCCCGGCACGTGTTGCCTTCCGTGTAGCTGCCATGATGGACTCACGTACTATTCTGGACCGTTCGGGAGCACAACAGCTGATTGGTAAGGGAGATATGCTTTACTTGCAAGGTAATGATCCGGTACGTGTGCAATGTGCATTCGTGGATACTCCTGAAGTGGAAAAAATAGCCAATTACATCAGTAAACAACAAGGATACACCACCGCATTCATGTTGCCCGAATATGTAGGCGAAGAGAGTGAAAGCAGCGTTGGCGAAGTAGACATGAACCGGTTAGACCCTATGTTTGAAGACGCAGCCAGACTGGTCGTGATTCACCAGCAAGGCTCTACCTCATTAATCCAACGCAAGTTCTCTATCGGCTATAACCGTGCGGGACGTATCATGGACCAACTGGAAAAAGCTGGAATTGTTGGCCCCACTCAAGGAAGCAAGGCGCGTGACGTACTCTGCATGGATGAAACAGACCTGGAAATGAAATTGAACAATCTGCAACAATAAGTTGTTTAATAATGTTATGATAAAAATGAAAAGAACATATTTACTGGTATTAATCCTTTTCCTTTCAGTCAGCCTATCCGCACAAAAGGACAAACAGGCACGGGAGATATTGGACAAAACCGCCAATGCCCTGCAACAGGCCGGAGGCATCCGTGCCACCTTTGGAGGGACAAGCAATGGAACCTTATTGCTAAAAGGCAACCGGTTCTATCTGAACAGTGGCGGAATACAAAGCTGGTTTGACGGAACAACGCAATGGAGTTATCTGGAAAGCAGCGAAGAAGTGAATGTGAGCAATCCTACCCCGGAAGAGTTGCAAACCATCAATCCTTATGCACTGTTATCCATTTACAAAAGCGGATATAATTATAAGTATACAGGGATCAAAAGCCGTAACGGCAAACAGGGGTTTGAAGTGATACTGACTCCGGAGAATAAACAGGATATCACATCCATCACCTTGTTCGTTTCCCAAACATATCAGCCTTTATATATAAAGGTAGAACAAAGTAATAAATCGGCAAATGAGATTATCGTCACTTCTTACCAAACCAACCAGCCGCTGGACAATGCGACATTCAAGTTTGATAAAAAGAAATTCCCAAATGCCGAAGTGATAGACTTACGATAACAAGCAGAGTTCAAGATAGAGAGATAATATAATATTCATCAAATTAAATTAAGTAAAGAAATAAGTATTATGAGTACAGAAAAAGTTAAATGCCTTATCATCGGCTCAGGTCCTGCCGGCTACACCGCCGCCATTTATACAGGACGTGCCAACATCGCCCCGGTCTTATATGAAGGTCTACAGCCCGGAGGCCAGTTGACCATCACTACCGAGGTGGAAAATTTCCCCGGATATCCCGAAGGTATCAGCGGTACCCAACTGATGGAGGACTTGCGCAAACAAGCAGAACGCTTCGGCGCGGATATCCGCAATGGCATTGCAACCTCCGCCGACCTGAGCAAACGTCCTTACCGTATCACCATTGATGACGAAAAAGTGATTGAGGCAGAAACTGTAATTATATCCACAGGTGCCACCGCCAAATATCTAGGTCTGGAAGACGAACAGAAATATGCCGGAATGGGTGTAAGCGCCTGCGCCACCTGCGACGGTTTCTTCTATCGCAAGAAAACCGTAGCTGTAGTAGGTGGCGGTGACACTGCTTGCGAGGAGGCTGTCTATCTGGCAGGACTGGCCAAACAGGTTTACCTGATTGTACGCAAACCGTTCTTACGCGCATCCAAGATTATGCAGGCACGTGTTATGAACCATCCTAACATCAAGGTACTGTTCGAACACAACGCTGTCGGCTTATACGGAGAGAATGGCGTAGAAGGTGTTCATTTGGTAAAGCGTCAGGGTGAATGCAACGAAGAACGTTATGACTTGCCTATTGACGGATTCTTTCTGGCTATCGGCCATAAACCCAATTCAGACATTTTCAAGGATTATTTGGACACAGACGAAGTAGGCTACATTATAACAGAAGCAGGTACTCCGCGTACGAAGGTTCCCGGTGTGTTCGCTGCCGGTGATGTGGCCGACCCGCATTATCGTCAGGCTATCACTGCTGCCGGAAGTGGCTGCAAGGCTGCCATAGAAGCAGAAAGATACCTATCTGCCAACGACTTATTATAATAAAAACAAACTAACCCCACAACAAACACTATGACACATTTTCTAAGGAAGATGGCAGCTGCCTGGATTATTCTAGGCAGCGTGTCGGTGGGCTTTGCACAACAGCAAATGCCTCCCATCCCGACGGACCCTAACGTTCGCATCGGTAAATTGGACAACGGATTGACTTATTACATCCGTCACAACGAACTCCCGGAAAAAAGAGCCGATTTCTACATCGCTCAAAAAGTAGGTTCCATTTTGGAAGAAGACAACCAGCGAGGCTTGGCACACTTCTTAGAACACATGTGCTTTAACGGGACTAAAAACTTTCCCGACAAAACCCTCATCCAATATCTGGAAAGCATAGGGGTGAAATTCGGTGAAAACCTGAATGCTTATACCAGCATAGATGAAACCGTATACAATATTTCCAATGTTCCCGTGATACGTGACGGCGTTGTAGATTCTTGTTTGCTGATTTTGCATGACTGGGCCGACGACCTGACACTGGATCCTAAGGAAATAGACAGCGAACGCGGTGTGATTCATGAGGAATGGCGTACCAGCACAAACGCTATGATGCGTATGTACGAAAAAGCCCTCCCTACCCTTTATCCGGAAAGTAAATATGCCTATAGGCTTCCCATCGGCATTATGGAAGTAGTAGACAATTTCCCTTATCAGGCATTACGCGATTATTATGAAAAATGGTATCGTCCGGACCAACAGGGTATTGTCGTAGTAGGCGATATAGATGTAGACAAGATTGAGGCAAAGATTAAGAAGATATTCTCTCCTATTAAAATGCCAGACAACCCGGCAGAACGAGAATACTTCCAAGTTCCCGACAATAAGGAAACTATTGTAGCAATAGAAACAGATAAAGAACAGGCAAACCCAGTAGCTTATTTATGCTACAAACATGAAGCTATTCCTAATGAACAAAAGGGAAACATGGATTATCTGGTAGTGAACTACATGAAATCCATGATAGAAAATATGTTGAACGCCCGTCTGAACGAACTGACCCAAACAGCCAATCCTCCTTTCATCTTCGCTCAAGTCAGCGACCAAGAATTCCTGATTTCCAAAACAAAAGATGCCTTTACAGGAATAGTAGCAAGCAAGGAAGATGGAATTGACAGTGCAATAACCGCCATTGTACGCGAAATTGAACGGGTCCATAAATTTGGTTTCACCGCGTCCGAATATGCCCGCGCCAAAGCGGATTATCTGCGTATGCTGGAATCTGCATACAACGAACGCAATAAAGTGAAAAACGGTGCATACGTGGATGAATATGTACGCCACTTCATTGACAACGAACCGATTCCAGGTATTGAAAATGAATATGCCATTATGAATCAGATCGTCCCCAACCTGTCTGTGGAAATGGTAAACAGTCTGATCCCGGCCTTGGTTACCGACAGCAATCTGGTAGTAAATGTATTCTTCCCAGAAAAGGAAGGATTGAAAGTTCCATCCAAGGAAGAAATTTTGGCTGCTGTCAATAAAGTAAAAGCTGAAACACTGACTGCTTATGAAGACAAAGTTTCTGATGAACCTTTGATTTCTGAAAAGCCCCAAGGTGGAAAGATTACAAAACAGGAAAATGGTCCGTTCGGTTCTACTATCCTGACTCTATCCAATGGAGTACGCGTTATCTTAAAGTCGACCGATTTCAAAGCGGATGAAATCAGAATGAGAGCTTTCAGTCCGGGTGGCAGTTCCTTGTTCCCGAATGATGAAATTATCAATATCAATGTCATGAATGATGTGGCAAGTATCGGCGGTTTGGGTAACTTCAGCAATGTTGATCTGGAGAAAGTATTGGCAGGTAAAAAAGCGAGTGTAAGTGCTTCTGTCGGTGGCAATACAGAGGGGCTGAGCGGAAGCTGCTCACCCAAAGATTTTGAAACCTTGATGCAATTAGTCTATTTATCATTCACGGCTCCACGAATGGACAATGATGCATTCACCTCATTCAAGAACCGTCTGCAAGCATCTTTGGCAAATCAAGAGGCCAACCCCATGACTGCCTTACAGGATACGTTGCAAAAAGCCCTCTATATGGGACATCCGCGTACTATCCGTATGAAAGCCGATATGGTGGACAAGATTGACTATGCCAAAGTTATGGAGATGTACAAAGACCGTTTCAAAGACGCCAGCGACTTTACTTTCATCTTTGTAGGAAACATCAAACCGGAAGAAGTAGAGCCGTTAATTGCAACTTATCTGGGAGCTTTGCCTTCTGTCAACCGCAAGGAAACCTTCCGTGACAATCACATTGATATGCGCCAAGGCGACTATAAGAACATTTTCAGCAAAAAACTGGAAACGCCCAAAGCCTCTGTACTGGTTATCAACAATGGTAAATGTGCATATACTCTGAAAAACCAAATCATGATGAGTATGCTTTCACAGATACTGAATATCATGTATACCGAAAGTGTGCGTGAAAAAGAAGGCGGTACGTACGGAGTAAGCGCATTCGGCAGTCTGACCAAATATCCAAAAGAGAAAGCGGTTCTGCAAATCTATTTCGATACCGATCCTGCCAAACGTGCCAAAATGACGGATATCATTTTGAATGAACTGAATCAGTTTGTCGACCAAGGACCGTCTGCCGAAAATTTGAACAAGGTAAAAGAATTCATGCTGAAGAAATACAAGGAAAATGCCAAAGAAAACAGTTATTGGGTAAATATACTGGGTGAATATTTCTGGGAAGGGACAGATATGAACACCGGCTACACAAATACCGTAAACAGCATTACCGCTAAAGATCTGCAAGAATTTACCAAAGCCTTGTTGGAGCAGAATAACCGTGTAGAAGTAAGCATGACCTCGGAAGAAACAAAATAATCCAAGCCTATGCTTCTATCTATTATAAGACAGAATCAAAAACTTGCGGCCAAGCGGAATCCTGCATTTGACAGGAACCGCTTCGCCAAGTTTTTAATTTACTTTATGGTCGCTTTTTGGGCAGCATACCTCATCTTTATCGGGGTCATGCTGTCCTTTGCTTTTGAAGATATCTTTCCCAGCATGGAACCTTACCATATTATGAACCAAGGGTTGATTTATCTTCTGATACTTGATTTCCTGTTACGCTTCATGCTCCAACCGGCCATGTCACAAGAGATCAAGCCCTATCTGCTTATGCCGGTAAAAAAGAATAAGCTGGTGGATACCCTGTTACTACAATCCGGAATCAGCAGTTACAATTTCTTCTGGTTTTTCCTGATCATACCTTTTGCTCTGCTTACGATTATCCGTTTCTACGGACTCACGGGCATCCTATGCTATCTGTGCGGCATTTGGCTTCTGATGGTTATGAACAGTTATTGGTATTTGATATGCAAAACTTTACTGAATGAGAAACTGCTTTATATACTTCTCCCGATCGGAGTATACGGATTATTAGCGGGAGCTGAATTTATTCCCGAAGGAAACCCGGTTTCCACGTTCATGATGAATTTGGGAGAAGGATTTATAGAAGGAAACATACTCGCCTTTCTAGGTGTCATAGCAGCCATTCTGTTACTTCTGCTAGTAAATCGCAAGCTACAGCTGCACTTCATCTATAATGAAATAGCCAAAGTGGAAGACACCAAGATGAAGCATGTATCCGAATATAAATTCCTGGACCGCTATGGTGACGTAGGTGAATATCTACGTCTGGAACTAAAACTGTGTTTCCGTAACAAAACCGTAAAGACACAATTCCGCATGGGATTTATCATCATGCTGGCTTTTTCGGCACTGATTGCCTTCACGGATGTGTATGACGGAACAGGAATGATAAATTTTATCTGCATATACAATTTTGCCATTTTAAGTATCATGACCCTGGGGCAAGTGATGTCTTTTGAGGGCAACTATCTGGATGGTCTTATGAGCCGTAAGGAATCTATCTATAACTTGCTTCGTGCCAAGTATTACCTGAACTGCATCATCGTGTTCATCCCTTTCCTGATTATGATGATCCCTGTAGCTAAGGGCAAGATACCCTTCCTCATGGCTCTATCCTATATGCTGTTTACAGCAGGATTCGTATTCGCCATGATGCTGCAACTGGCTGTGTACAATAAAAAGACACTCCCGTTAAACGCCAATGTCATGCGAAGCAATCGGGGAAGTTCCTTATTCCAGACCATTATCATCTCATGTGCTTTTTTCCTGCCCTTGATTATCAACAAAGCTCTGACGGCTTTCTTTGAACAGGATACAGCCTGCATCATCATGATGATTATAGGGTTGTTACTGATTGCAACCCACAATATTTGGATAAAAAATATCTATAACCGTTTCATGAAGCGCCGTTATGAGAATATGGAAGGCTTCCGTGACTCACGTTAAAACGAATTGCGTATGAATATCATAATAAACCAATTACAAAAGAACTTTGGCCCGAAAGTGGCTGTAGACATAGAAAATTACTCCATTCAAAGCGGTAACATGTTGGGACTGGTGGGCAATAACGGAGCAGGAAAAACGACCCTGTTCCGCCTGATGCTGGACTTGCTGAAAGCCGACGGAGGCAGTGTACATATCGGAAACATCGATGTGAGCCGGAGTGAGGAATGGAAAAATATAACGGGAGCTTTCATTGACGAAGGTTTCCTGATAGATTATCTTACCCCCGAAGAATATTTCTACTTTGTAGGAAAAATGTACGGACTAACAAAAGAAGAAGTAGATAAACGTGTCGCTAGGTTTGAACGTTTTATGAATGGCGAAGTCATCGGACAAAAAAAACTGATTCGTAACTATTCGGCAGGCAACAAACAGAAAATAGGTATCATTTCGGCTATGCTGCACCAACCGCAGGTACTGGTTCTAGATGAACCGTTCAACTTTCTGGACCCTAGTTCGCAGTCCATTATCAAGCATTTACTGAAAGCTTATAATGAAGAAACCGGAGCCACCATACTGGTATCCAGCCATAATCTGAACCACACAGTAGATATATGCCCACGCATCGCTCTGTTGGAAAACGGAAAGATTATCCGAGATATTGACAATAAAGGGAATTCCGCCGAAAAGGAATTAGAGGACTATTTTAATGTAACAGAATGAAAAAACTACTATCCCATTTGCTGGTATTAGGTACACTGGCCATGTTGTTGGTTTCATGCGGTACCTCTGCCCCACGTTATAACTACAAAGAACTGGCGCGTGCCTCCATCCGTCTGAATATGGATATTGACATGAAAGACAATCACCAACTGTACGTAGAATCAGCAGCATGGCTGGGAGTCCCCTACCGTGGCGGTGGTAACAGCAAACGGGGAGTGGACTGTTCCGGACTGACTTCACATTTATATAAAAAGGTATACCACAAAAAATTGAAACGTAATTCGGATGACCAACGTACCCAAGATTGCCATAAAGTAAGTAAGAGAAACTTGCGCGAAGGAGATTTGGTATTCTTCCATAACGGCAGAAAAAAACGGATTGCCAGTCATGTAGGTATTTATTTGAAAGATAATAAGTTCATCCATGCCAGTACCAGCCGGGGAGTCATAATCAGCAGCCTGAATGAAGATTATTACCGTAAACACTGGTTAAGTGGAGGCCGTCCTTGACAAGATCCTTGCGGACAATATATTCATTACACTAAAATGAATTTAATTTGAAAGAATGAAATACACAACATACCTTTTTGATTTTGATTACACACTAGCCGATTCTTCACGCGGCATCGTTATCTGCTTTCGTAATGTACTGGAACGCCATGGGCATACGGGCATCAGTGATGAAGCCATAAAACGCACCATTGGAAAAACACTGGAAGATTCATTCAGTATTTTGAGCGGAATCACTACTCCCGAAACATTAGCCGAATATAAAAAAGAATATGTAAAGGAAGCAGATACATACATGACTGTCAACACTTTCTTTTTTCCTGAAACGGTTACCGTGCTGAAAACACTGAAAAGCCAAGGTGCCCAAATAGGTATCATTTCCACTAAATTCCGTTTTCGTATCCGCGAAATGGTAGACCAACATTTTCCGAAAGATTTTTTTGACATTATTATCGGAGGAGAGGATGTAAAGCAAGCCAAGCCAGATCCCCAAGGTATAAAAAAAGCACTACGCCGGCTGCATCGCCGGAAAAGCGAAACACTCTACATCGGTGACAGCACAGTGGACGCAGAAACCGCCCAAGCAGCCAAAGTAGACTTCGTAGGTGTGCTCAATGGCATGACAACCCGCGAAGAACTGATGGTCTACCCACACCGGCAAATACTAGACAATCTTTCGTTACTTCCATTAATTCATAAATTCACCCCTTACGAACCAGACAAACATTTTCCGGAAAAGTTCTTTTATTCTTCCTGTTTTCCCCAAAAAATAGTAGCCTTCTACAAACTGCTCCATCAAAAACAAATAAGAGGGAAACATGAAATAAAAGAAAATCCGACATGTTGCGTCTGTAAGAACTGCAGAAACACGTTTCAAGGAAATTATTGTCCCCATTGCGGACAAAACCGCCACACGCCACGTTTTACCATACGAAATGCCTTTCAGAATATTTTAAGTGGGTTCTTTAACATAGACCATGGTTTCAGCCGTAACCTGATAGAACTACTCTACCGACCAGGATACATGATACGGGATTATCTGAAGGGAAAACGTGTACATTACTATAAACCATTTCAAACCTTGTTCGTTCTGGCTGCTCTATACATCATGGGCGTACAACTCATTGACCCGGCAGCGATAAAACTATCGGAAAAGGAAATGGAAGAAGAGCCTACTATCGCCAGCCTGATGGACGACATCAAGTACCAACAGGAACAGACATCAGACAGTTGTACCAAATATTATCTAGGACAAAGTATTACCTATGCAGACAGTGCACAGTGGGCCCAAACTCACAGTTTATCAGAATCAATACAAGCACAAATCGATGCAAAATTCAGCAATCAAGACCCCAATGAGCTAAAAAAAGAAATAAGCAAACAAATAAAAAAGGAGCTTAAACAAAAAATAAAAGCAAAAAACGGCGAGATTGATGACTGGAGAGGTCTGATGAAAGAAATTGGTACGACTTTGGCAAGACAAGATAGCTTACGGATGGCCACTTTAGGAAGAGAAGCCAACAAACAAGACTCAACCATATCGGAAATAAGAAAAAACATATTGGCAAACATGGCCCAACAAGATAATCCCTATGAAGATCAAGATATCTGGAATGATTTGAGCGAAGCCGGAAGTGAAATGAAAAATGTCTTTAACGAAATGACTAACAATTATTTCACAGAAAATAGCTTTCTCTCTGCAGTCGGTAACCTGATGAAAAGTTGGATACATGGCAACAAAGCCTTCAGCATCCTTGCTCTGCTCCCTCTTTTTACAATAAGCACCCGGTTAAGCTTCTGCCGGACCTCTATCGGACGTAGACTAAATCTGACGGAAAACTTTTTTGCACAAGTTTATATAGCCTGCCAAATCTTATGGATTTCTTTACTGATCCTGCCATTTACCGGAACAGCACATTTGAATGATATTTTTGATTTAAGTTACAAAGCAATCTTTATATTATTTGTCTGGGATTACCGCCAACTGTTCGGACTTTCCTGGTGGAAAAGCTTCTGCCGTACAATAATCATGTTTTGGTATTGCTTTTTGGGACTGTTGCTAGTCTGTTCTATCATTATAGGCATCATTGTATTGATAGCCTATATTATACAATGGGGTAAATAAAAGTACAATCACACAAACCTTATTTATACAATCGCGCATCCACAAAATGCAATATGAATAAAAACATTGAGTACAAGAAAAAAGAAGATGTTTTTTCTTTGCAGATATAAATAAATATAGTAATTTTGTGCCCGATTTAGTCCGATGAGGTAGAAAAGTGAAGGCAGTGATGCATTCCACCTTACGGAGAAAACCGTTTAATATTATAAAAAGATGTACGTAATTGTAGAAATTAACGGTCAGCAGTTCAAAGCTGAAGAAGGCAAAAAACTGTTTGTACACCACATTCAGAACGCAGAAAACGGCGCAACTGTTGAATTTGAAAAAGTATTGTTGGTAGACAACAATGGAACAGTAACTGTAGGTGCTCCTACTGTAGAAGGTGCCAAGGTAGTTTGTGAAGTAGTATCTCCGCTGGTAAAAGGCGACAAAGTACTTGTATTCCACAAAAAGAGAAGAAAAGGTTATAGAAAACTGAACGGTCACCGCCAGCAGTTTACAGAGTTAACTATTAAACAAGTTATTGCTTAATCATTTAAAATTTAAGAAGAAATGGCACATAAAAAAGGTGTAGGTAGTTCTAAGAACGGCCGTGAATCAGCAAGTAAGAGATTAGGCGTTAAGATATTTGGTGGACAGGCTTGTAAAGCAGGTAACATCATTGTTCGTCAGAGAGGTACAGAATTCCATCCGGGTGAAAACATCGGTATGGGACGTGACCATACTCTTTTCGCTTTAGTAGATGGTACAGTATGTTTCAAAGTAGGTCGCAATGACAGAAGATCTGTTTCTGTTGTTCCGGCTGTAGAAGCATAATCAGTTACAAAATAAAAAAAATTGAAAGACTCTTCATTCCTTGAAGAGTCTTTTCTTTTAGAATACCCTGAACACTAAGACCTTACCTTCAGTCCGGATTATAAAATGCCTGGCCAATGCCTCATTCAAAGTCCCTTGCCACCAATTGGTAAACACAGACAAAGGATAAGCCAACCCTTCGGCAGATAAAGCCGTACTATTCATATTAAAAACAGAAATCTGCTGACCGATATAAGATTCAAACATACTGTCCTCCCTTATGGGAACAAAGATACCATAATCAGTCATCATACTAACCTCCGCCTGCTCCATATAATCCGCCAGCAAGCTGACATTCCCTATTGTATGATCTTCTCTTTTTCCTGTAGCCCCCATGATAGTAATACGCTTCCTCTCCTGTGACAGGCAGAAGCGAAATGCCTTACTCAAATCATTTGTTTCCTGCTCTGCCTCACTATGAATCAACGAAGCATATCGCTCTTTAATATCCGGCAATAAAGAATCGCCATCGCCAACAATGGCTTCCGGCATTCTACCTGAACGAATATAAGTATTTGCTGCCCCGTCACAACAAACCACATAAGGACACTGCCTCAACCACTCCAGTGCCAACGGATGGGAAGGGAAATCACCATCAGCCAGAATAATTGTTTCCGGCACGTCACATCCTATCGGTAATTTATACTCTTTCATAAGATAAATTCATTAATTGTTTCCACTTCAAATAACCGAAACAAGCGATTACCGCATAAAGTCCATACAAAAAAGAAGTGAAATATAAATCTTTGTAAATATAGATACCACAAGAAACAGCATCAACAACCAGCCATGCCAACCATTGTTCCACATATTTATGTGCAAGCATCCACATGGCAATAATACTAAGTGCTGTTGTAAAACTATCCCACCAGGGCACCGTACTATCTGTACAAGTTTCGAGAATAATCCCTATCAGCACAAACACCACAAGCAGCACAACAAACATAGGCAACAGCAGCTTAGACGGTGTGCCGGAAACAGGCTTCTCCCCTTTATCCGGCGTATGGCGCAACCACATCCACCAACCATAAATTCCAGCCAACAAATAATAGATACTGATAACAGAATCGGCATACAGACCCACTTGATAATAAACAACTATATAAATGGCAGGCATAATGACACTGACCGGCCACAACCAAATGCTCGCCCTATATTCAAACCATAAATAAAGCAGACCGATTAAAGCGCCCGCTATCTCAAGATAATTCATCTTTCTTACTTTTCATTTTCTAATCCGGATGCAAAAGTAACGAATAACTCATACACCTTACCATTTTTTTATCTATCTTTGTCCATTAATTCAAGAAATATCAAAAAGACTGAAAAGATATGCTTACCATTAAACAAATTACAGAGAATACGGAAGAGGTAATCCGCGGACTGGAAAAGAAGCATTTTAAAGATGCAAAAGCAACGATAGAACAAGTGCTTGCATTCAATGACAAAAGACGTAGCACGCAGAATCAATTAGATAAAAACCTGGCAGAAGTGAACTCGCTCTCCAAATCTATCGGGCAACTGATGAAAGAAGGGAAGAAAGAAGATGCTGAAACAGCTAAAGCACGTGTAGCCGAAATCAAAGAAACCAGCAAAGCTTTACAAGCAGAAATGGACAAAGCACAGGAAGACATGACCAACCTGCTTTACACCATTCCCAATGTTCCTTATGACAGTGTGCCCGAAGGTGTAAGCGCTGAAGACAATGTGGTGGAAAAAATGGGCGGTATGGAAACCGAACTCCCCAAGAATGCGCTTCCCCATTGGGAACTTGCCAAAAAATACGACTTGATAGATTTTGACCTGGGCGTGAAAATCACAGGGGCAGGTTTTCCTGTATATAAAGGTAAAGGGGCACGTCTTCAACGCGCATTAATCAATTTCTTCCTGGATGAAGCCCGCGCTTCCGGTTACGAAGAAATCATGCCACCGACGGTAGTAAACACCGCATCGGGCTACGGAACAGGACAACTTCCCGACAAAGAAGGACAAATGTATCATTGTGAAGTAGATGATTTGTACTTGATTCCAACCGCAGAAGTTCCTGTAACCAATATCTATCGTGACGTGATTTTGGACGAAAAACAATTGCCTATCAAGAATTGCGCATATACTCAATGTTTCCGTCGTGAAGCCGGATCTTACGGCAAAGACGTACGTGGGTTGAACCGTTTGCACGAATTCTCAAAAGTAGAACTGGTACGCATTGACAAACCCGAACATTCCAAACAGTCACATCAGGAAATGTTGGACCATGTAGAAGGCCTGTTGAAGAAATTAGAACTCCCCTATCGCATTCTCCGCCTTTGCGGTGGTGATATGAGTTTTACAGCTGCACTTTGCTTTGACTTTGAGGTTTATTCGGAAGCACAACAGCGTTGGCTGGAAGTAAGTTCTGTATCCAATTTCGATACGTATCAGGCTAATCGCCTGAAATGCCGTTACCGTTCTGCCGAAAAGAAAACAGAATTATGCCATACTTTGAACGGTTCCGCACTGGCTTTGCCGCGTATTGTTGCAGCCTTATTAGAAAATAATCAGACTCCGGAAGGTATCCGTATCCCTAAAGCATTAGTTCCTTATTGCGGATTCGAGATGATTGACTAATAACAGCTAATTACATATATTGAATGTCATTCTGAGTATTATTCAGAATCCGATCTTTCCCGACAGATTCTGTCTTGTATGCAGAATGACATTCTTTTTTTATTATTTCAACCTGATTACTAACCATTTAACCTATTATTATGAATACTTCACAGAAAAATTTCATGGTACCTCTTGCCTTTGTAGGCATGATGTTTTTTGCAATTGGTTTTGCATTGGGCATTAACTCTTTCCTAATGCCGGTATTAGAACGGTCAATGGAAATGTCGGCTTCAGAATCCAATCTTCTGCTTGCCGCCACGTTTGTTCCATTCCTAATTTTTGGTATACCGGCCACCAAATGCATTGAAGCCATCGGTTACAAAAAAACAATGGCTCTTTCATTCATCATTTTCGCGATCGCTTTCGGATTATTCATCCAAGCAGCCGCAACAGAATCTATTGTATGGTTTCTTTTCGCCTCATTCATCTGTGGTGCCGCCAATGCAGTACTCCAAGCGTCAGTAAATCCATATGTAACTATTCTTGGACCTATAGAGTCTGCCGCAAAACGTATTTCCATCATGGGTATTTGCAACAAACTGGCTTGGCCTGCTACTACTCTTTTTATTACCTTAGTAATCGGCAAAACCATAGACCAAATAAAAATGGAAGATTTGTTCCAGCCATTTGGTATTATTGTCGGTATTTTCGTTGTATTAGGCATTATTGCCTTAATGGCTCCACTGCCTGAAGTAAAAGCTGCCGGAGAGGATGCCGCCACAGATGCGGAAGAAGCGGTTGCCTGTCCGTATGCAGAAGGTAAAACTTCCATCATGCAATTTCCTCACTTGCTATTAGGAGTACTTGCTCTTTTCCTTTATGTAGGTGTGGAAACCATAGCCTTGGCAACTGCAACCGGATATGCCAAAGCATTGGAGCTGCCGGGTGACAATTACGGATTTATCCCTTCCATCGGTATGGTAGTAGGATACATTTGCGGCGCAACCTTAATCCCTAAATATCTGAGCCAGGCTACCGCAATGAAAATATGTGCCATCATAGCCATCATTGGTTCTGCATTAGTAGCAACCATGCCGGCTGAAATTTCAATCTATTGCATATTCTTTATGGCATTAGGATGCTCATTAATGTGGCCCGCATTATGGCCTCTCGCAATGGCGGATCTCGGCAAATTCACCAAAGCCGGCTCTTCATTGCTAACCATGGCTATTGCCGGTGGAGCGGTTATGCCATGGGTGCGCGGTGTGGTTCAAGATGCAACTAGCTTCCAGACCTCCTACTGGATCTGTGTTCCCTGTTTCCTTTTCATCCTATATTATGGAATGATAGGATATAAAATCAGAACAAAGAAATAATCTCTTTTTCACATCAAGAACAAACTGCAACAAAATCAAAAACGGATTTATCATGATAGGATCAGCCGCCCCTCACAAAAGGGCGGCTTTTCTTTTGTCTTTAAAAAATATAATCCTACCTTTGCATAAATTATCAATTTGACAATCAACTCAGAAAAACAACGAACTTATAGTATAGCAAAATGAATAAGATTATTTCAAAAGAACATTTCTCGGAAAAGGTCTTTAAATTGGTCATAGAGGCACCTCTGATTGCCAAGTCACGTAAGGCCGGACATTTCGTAATTGTCCGTGTCGGTGAAAAAGGAGAACGTATGCCACTTACTATCGCCGGTGCCGATCCCGTAAAAGGTACCATCACACTGGTAGTACAGGAAGTTGGTCTTTCTTCTACACGACTTTGTGAATTGAACGAAGGAGATTATATTACAGATGTTGTTGGTCCGCTGGGTAAAGCCACCCACATTGAAAATTTCGGAACTGTAGTCTGTGCCGGAGGAGGAGTAGGCGTTGCTCCGATGCTTCCTATCGTACAGGCCTTGAAAGCTGCCGGCAACCGCGTAATTACCGTATTGGCCGGACGTACCAAAGAATTAATTATCCTTGAGAAAGAAATGCGTGAAAGCTCTGATGAAGTAATCATTATGACAGACGACGGCTCATACGGGCGCAAAGGATTAGTGACTGAAGGCGTGGAGGAAGTAATCAAACGTGAAACGGTAAACAAATGTTTCGCCATCGGTCCTGCCATCATGATGAAATTCGTTTGTCTGCTGACTAAAAAATATGAAATTCCCACCGACGTTTCTCTGAACACCATTATGGTGGATGGAACCGGTATGTGTGGTGCCTGCCGTATCACTGTAGGAGGCAAAACACGTTTTGTTTGTGTTGACGGCCCGGAATTCGACGGCCATCAAGTAGATTTTGACGAAATGTTGAAACGCATGGGAGCTTTCAAAGATATAGAAAAAGAAGAAATTCACAAACTAGACACCGAAAAGCCGACGACTTGTGAAGCGACTAAAGAACTGGACGGCCGGGATGCCGAATGGCGTGCAAGCTTACGTAAAGCCATGAAACCTAAAGAACGAATGGCTATCCCCCGTGTAAAAATGAACGAACTGGATGCAGAATACCGTTCACATAGCCGTAAGGAAGAAGTCAATCTAGGTTTGAATGAAGAGCAAGCTGTAACGGAAGCAAAACGTTGTTTGGACTGCCCCAACCCTACTTGTATGAACGGATGCCCCGTAGGAATCAATATCCCGAAATTCATCAAAAATATAGAACGCGGTGAATTCCTTGAAGCTGCCAAAACCTTAAAAGCAACCAGTGCATTACCTGCTGTCTGCGGGCGTGTATGTCCTCAAGAAAAACAGTGTGAATCACAATGCACTCATCTGAAAGCCGGACACGAAGCCGTTGCCATAGGCTATTTGGAACGTTTTGCTGCTGATTACGAACGTGAAAGCGGTCAAATATCCGTACCGGAAGTAGCGCAAAAGAACAACATAAAAGTGGCTGTTATCGGTTCAGGTCCCGCCGGACTCTCATTTGCTGGAGATATGGCTAAACAGGGATACGATGTCACTGTATTCGAAGCTTTACATGAAATAGGGGGTGTATTAAAATATGGGATTCCCGAATTCCGCCTACCCAATAAAATCGTAGATGTAGAAATTGACAATTTATCCAAGATGGGTGTCAAATTCATGAAGGACTGCATCGTAGGAAAGACAATCAGTGTGGAAGACTTGGAAGCAGAAGATTTCAAAGGTATATTTGTAGCATCAGGTGCCGGGCTTCCCAACTTCATGAATATCCCGGGTGAAAATTCTATCAATATCATGTCTTCCAATGAATATCTGACTCGTGTAAATCTAATGGATGCAGCCAGTGAGGATTCAGATACTCCTGTAACATTCGGCAAACGTGTAGCAGTAATCGGCGGTGGTAACACAGCTATGGACTCTGTCCGCACAGCACGCCGCTTGGGAGCAGAACGCGCAATGATTATTTACCGCCGTTCGGAAGAAGAAATGCCTGCCCGCCTGGAGGAAGTGAAACATGCTAAAGAAGAAGGTGTGGAATTCCTGACTCTGCATAACCCCATAGAATATATTGCCGATGAAAAGGGGCGTGTGAAACAAGTCGTTTTACAGAAAATGGAATTAGGCGAACCAGATGCTTCCGGCCGTCGCAGTCCGATAGCTATTCCAGGAGCAACAGAAACCATTGACATTGATATGGCGATAGTCAGCGTAGGCGTCTCCCCTAACCCGATTGTTCCCAGTTCCATCCCGGGATTGGAATTGGGACGCAAAGGAACAATTGCCGTAAATGAAAATATGCAATCGTCAATCCCGACTATTTATGCCGGTGGCGATATTGTGCGTGGTGGAGCTACAGTTATCCTTGCAATGGGTGACGGACGTAAAGCAGCTACTTCCATGCATGCACAACTCTCCTCCAAATAAATATTATCATTTTCACTAATTTAGCCCGTTATTAAAAATTAACGGGCTATTTTTATTCTATACCGAAAATAAATCACACAGACAGAATGGACCCCATAAATCCATATAGACCTATATCGCCTATCTGACCAATGTACTGACATCAATTGAAATACATACCATGAATATGAACCCTGTCACTATATCTGGAAATAAAATACAAAACTTGATTACCAAATATTGAAGTAACTATCTAAATGTCTATATGAAATGTGCTCCATGACAACAAAAGAGGTGTAAACGAATCCTTTTATTAACCAAATAAAATTTAAAGTATTCACATTATAAACAATTAATAACTCAAATTTAACCAGCATTAAACTCACTCCAGATTACTTTTGTTACCAATTATAACCATAAAGAAAAAACGAATGACCCAAAGGGTAAATTTTAGCATATTATTCTGCACTATCAGTATACTGACAGCACAAGCACAATGGAACAAACAGGACTCGATTCGTTTACAGGAGCTATTGAATGGAGATGGAGAACTAAAAATCAACACAGAAGCCGTAAAGTCTATCCATTTCGACTTTCAATCGGACAAAGACAATATAAAAGGTACTCCAATCATGTCCGAAGACAAACCGTGGATGAAGTTTCTGAAAGACTTGCCTAAAAACTTCGGCGACACAACCAAATGGGTACGCCCTAACTTTGTGCGTCTTACTCCCTACACTCCTTACACCACATGGCATGAAGATCCGGTTAATGATCCCATTTTCTTGAAAAGAAAAGACTCTCTGACAATATCATGGAAACTAAATATCAAACTGATTCCCGGTTTGCAAAACGGCTATGTAATATTACCTGCCGGCATGGATCAAACGGTAACTCCCAGTAATAACCCATTAATAGGAGGACTGGATACCGACAAATTCCTGTATGAATCTTTAACCAAACGAGGACGTGCCATCCGACGTAATCGTAATCGTGCCAAAGGTTGGAAAATCTATCAAAGTTACGTACCAACCCGACAGGATTCCATCTTGTTTCCTAGAATCAGCAAAGTATCTGAACAAGATTCATTGCCCAAACAAGACACTTTGCTTATCAAAAAGGATTCAGCAATTATTAACCAAAACTCATTACTTCTTAAAGACAAAATAAACGGCAAGGACCAAACAGAGAAAAGCCGCTAAATGGTTCCACTTCAGTTCTGTTTTAAATGCCCAAACAGAAAATAATGTAAATACAGCCAATGTGATGACTTCTTGAATCACCTTGAGTTGCATAATATCAAACGGTCCTCCACTATCTTTAAACCCAAGACGATTGGCAGGAACCTGAAGACAATATTCAAAAAAAGCAATTGCCCAACTAAGTGCAATCACACCAATCAACGGAAGGGCTGCAAACCAACTGAACTCTTGTCGCATTTTTAAATGACCATACCAAGCAAACGTCATAAAGACATTTGAAAAAATCAGCAAAATTACTGAATAAATACCATGAGACAACATATATTCTAATCTATTTTTTATCTGGAAACAATCTGCCTATAATATCCATTATGCTTTTAACAACTGCATATCAACAAGCATTTTGGGAGTGCAAAGATAATGGAAATAATCGAATTAAGAATAATACAATGAGTTATTGCCGCAACAAGCATGTTTTATTTCCGTTGAACAAAAAAGCAACCAATTCCACTCTTTCAATCTGCTATTTGTTAAGAAAAAAGTTCATTTGCTAAACCATGTTATAACAAGCTTTTTTTCTTTCTAAGAATTTGGACCCATCTCAGAAATTCGTATATTTGCACTGTGTTTTTCATAGTATTAGATTTAAGGTTAACAAAAGATTGGCTGTCTGGGAAGATAGCCTTTTTTATTTTATCCTTGTTAGCCCCCCCAAAAAAAGTGTCACTGCTAAAAATGAAAAAGGCAAAAACCAAAGTAAGATTGCTTGCAAAAATATAGGGAATGCCAAAGTATGTTTTTCCCGCATCAGAAAACATGTTTGTACACGTATATTCCCATATAGTTATACATACGTACAGACTTGTGCGGACGTATGTATAATTATATGTCCAAAATAAAATTCCATATCAAAGACAAGGGCGTTTTTTTAAAAGGCGGTTATCTTTTTTAAAAACGTCTTGATCTTTTTTACCGTTACCGGAACTTTGTAAACCGTCATTCTATGGAAATCCCCCCCCTTATGCACACTTCTTGCGAGAAAAAAGCCTGAAAACACCCTACTCCCTATCAAGCCTGAAATAGCCCACAATATATGTATATAACTGAGGACAAGCATGTTACACGAAAACATATTTTAGAACGCTATGAGAGCATGAGAGCATAAGTGAGAACAAATATTTTTACTATATGCATATAAGTTGTTTATAATTAGTCTGTTATACAGACAGTGAGGGCATGAGGGCATAAACATCCGAACTTCCTCAAGAGAAAAACTGATACGTCAAGAACATTTCTGAAAGCTGTCAGAGAACAAAACAATCCTTCAAGAACCAAAGTCCTTCCCCACGATTTTGCAGATGAACCTCAAACAGACCGAAAAAACCGCTTTTTAAAAACTTGTTTTTCAATTGAAAGGACAGAGAAGCACTCTTTACAAGGCAAAGTCATTTAAAAAAAGAAATAAAACATTGCCCGCAAATAAAGTCTTGCTAGCTTGTTCAAGAACTTTCTATTTATCACAAACTTCAAACTTTATTAAATCATTAAACCATTTCTACCCGTATTTGTCATCTAGAAAACAATAAATAGATTAGATTATGGAAAAAATTATTGAGAGAAATGTCCCTATTGCAGAAGAGAATGTAACATTATCAGGACAACCGGCAACAAATATGTTCGAAGACTGGAGTGAGAACATAACTGAAACAGATCTTTTGCATGAAGAAAAAGATAAAGGATTCTCCCCTAAAAAGAATCCCAAAAAACTAATGAAAGAAATGGATCAGATAGTACAGGATGACATTAAAAACATTCATTAATAACTATTCATCCAATCCCCTTTACTATTTTACATTTGTCCTAGGCTAGTGTACAAAAATCACTTGGCGAAAAGAGTATAAGGACAACTGAATACAAATAAATTGGAAACAGCTGCCATAAAAAACAGTTGTTTCCAATTTCAATTATGAACAAAATCTCTATGACGGCAAATTAATTAAGATAACAACACAAGTCTTGATGCCATCCTGTTGGAGCATTATTCACCTCAACAGGGGTAAAATGATTTATCGCAATCACATTCTTCACTCCACGTACTATATCTTTTGCAAACAACGCTGCAAGTCCTAATCCCATTACCCATACTAACACAACAAAAAACTTTCTCATATCCTAATATATTTAAATGGTTATTCTTATGACAAAGAGAAAACAAAGCCTATGCCAAAACAAGACAGGCTTTGATTATCAATTAAATACATTAAGAATAAGCTATTTTCAAAGAAAAAGATCCACATTTTCATTGTAGAATATTTCTACACTTTCCCCAACAAACCAGACATGTACATCACCTTGTATCCGGCACAACAAACAACAGGAAGGATAACTTTATAACATTCTTCCTCATCTAAATACATTAATAATATTGATAGTTGGTTAAGCTGCACACAAGTACAAACAACTAACTATAAGCAGTTTCGTTATATTCCCTAATAACAAAACAACCATATTCACTATAAATCGTGTTCATTCATCCCAGGCAACAATTCTTCCTGAATATTTGTCATGCATTTCCACAAACTATACCGTGCTTCAGGATTCATTTTTTCTAGAGAATATAAAACCTCTTTCATATTTGAACGATTCGACAAACTTTCATAAGGACAATCTTTGATCTGTTTACGAAAACCGCGGATACGTGCCATTTCAATTAAATCCGCTTCATGTACCAAGCACATCGGACGAATAATTGTCATCTCAAATTTACGCATCACTAATTTAGGAGGCATTGTACTGAACGCTCCCTGAAAAGTAATATTCATCAACAAAGTTTCCAAGATATCATCCATATGATGTCCTAAAGCAATCTTATTGCACCCCTGCTCCTTTGCCACCGTGAACAAAGCTTTTCTCCGATTCCAAGAACAAAGGAAACAAGGAGACTTCCGAGTGTCGGTACTCGGATCAAAAAAAGTTTCATAATGCACAAACGGCACCCCTAAATCCTCTGAGTAGCCTTTCAGATATTCCAAATCAGATTGATAAGGAATATTTGTCATGCCTACATGCACAGCTATCACTGTAAATTTCGGTTTCAAAATACGTGAACGCCTTGCCAATAGCTCCAACAGAGCCAAAGAATCCTTCCCACCAGAAAGACCTATCAAAATTTTATCACCATCCTCAATCAAGCGATACTTTACCACCCCCTTGTTAAAGCGTTGCTCCAACCTTCGCATTATTTTCTCGTCTTCCGTAAATTGTGCCATACATCTTCTTTAAAAATAGGGCACAAAAGTACATGAAAAGAATGATTTATGGAAGATTTAACAAAATAGAATTATGTAAAGCATGAGAAATCCAATTAATATTTGTATTTTTGAATCTAAATAATACGGATTATAAACTAACTATGTACAAAAAATATATCATTGGTTTATTTACTTTATGCTGCGCAGGCAATGCTGCGGCACAAAGCTTGGCGCAAGCCAAACAACTTTTCCTGAACGGAGAATTTGAACAAGCCAAACCTGCTTTCCAAAAGCTGGTAAAACAAGCCCCTTCTAACGCCAATTATAATTATTGGTATGGCGCATGTTGTTATGAAACAGGAGAAAAAAAAGAAGCACAGCCCTACCTTGAAAAAAGCGCCGCCCGCAAAGTCATTGACGCATACCGCTACTTAGGAAAACTATATTATGACATCTATCGGTTTGACGATGCCGTAGATAACTACGAACAACACATAGAATGGTTGGAAAAGAAAAAACGCCCTACCGAAATGGCTGAAGCAGAGCTGGAACAAATAAAGCAAGCAGCCCGTATGATAAAAGGAGTGGAAAACATTACTGTAATAGACAGCTTTGTAGTCGATAAAAATGATTTTCTAAAAGCATATAAAATCAGTAGAGAATCGGGGGCACTCTATCACGATCCTGCCATATCCGGGACTGTCTATCAGACCGAAATGGGCAATAAAGTACTCTACGGAAACCAAAGCACAGACGGCAAGATGCAACTGTACTCCCGTATCCGTCTGTTGGACGGCTGGAGCGAGCCCGAACCCCTCACGTCCCTTAATGAACAGGGAAATGTAAACTATCCCTTCTTAATGTCAGATGGCATTACCTTGTATTATGCATCGGATGGAGAAGGCTCTTTGGGAGGATACGATATTTTTGTAACTCGCTATGATTCGGAAAATAGCAATTATCTTCGTCCCGATAATATAGGAATGCCATTTAACTCTCCCGCCAATGACTATATGTATGCCATTGATGAATTCAACAATATCGGCTGGTTTGCTTCAGACCGCTATCAGCCTGATAACAAAGTCTGTATCTATGTGTTTGTACCGAACTCTTCAAAAGAAGTATACAATTATGAAAGTACAGACGAACAGATCATCATAAATGCAGCCAGCCTGCGCTCTATCCGTACTACTTGGAAAGATGAAGAGAAAGTACGAACCGGCAAGCAACGCCTGGCAGCCATAATGTATGCCAAAGAATCCGGAGAACAACAAAAAGACTTCACCTTGATAATAGATGATTCTGCCGTTTACCACACATTGAACGACTTCCGCTCTGCCGAAGCACGCAAACTTTACCAGCAAAGAATACAAAAGCAGAAGGATTATGACAACCTGAAGAAAAATTTGGATGACAAGCGCGAACAATATGCCCAAGGGAACAGTGCACGAAAGAAGAATCTGACACCCGCCATTTTGGAATTGGAAAAACGTACTGAACAACTTCTGAAAGAAATGGCCCAACTGGATATCAGTGTCCGCAACGAAGAAATAAAGAAGTTGAAACACTAATACAAAGATATTTATGGAAGTATTTATTATCGTATCGCTCATCTTGGCAGGACTACTTCTCTTTATTGTAGAGGTTTTCCTTATTCCCGGCATCAGTATAGCCGGAATAGCATCAGCCATCTGCCTGCTATATGCCAACTATTACGCTTTCGACACATTAGGACCGATAGCAGGATTCATTACTTTAATAGCATCCGTCCTAAGTTGCATAGCCATTATCGTTTGGTTTATGCACTCAAAAACCATGGACAAGCTTTCTTTGAAGAAAACACTGGATTATAAAATCGATCCCCTAAAAGGAACCCATATCCGCATCGGAGACAAAGGCATAGCAATAACCCGCCTTGCACTGATAGGCAATGCAAACTTTAACGGACACATCATCGAAGTGCGCTCTGCCGATGGTTTGATTGATGAGAATACTCCCATTTATGTAGAAAGAATGGTTGAAGGAACGGTGATTGTACGCAAATTCAACCAATGATAGAGAAATGACTTACAAATACGAATTTATCAGGTTTCTTGATTGACATTCTCATTCAAGCATATTTTAGACAATAGTGAAAACAGCAAAAACTTGATATTGAGCTGTTCAAATATAAATATTTACTTTTAAACAACTGATTATTATGATCGAACCCAACTATCTTCCTTTCATCCTTATAGGAGGTGGAATTATTTTCGTGGTACTATTCTTTCATTATGTGCCATTTTTCCTCTGGCTGTCTGCCAAAGTTTCGGGGGTACGCATCTCATTGGTGCAATTATTCTTAATGCGCATCCGTAATGTCCCTCCTTATGTCATTGTCCCGGCAATGATTGAAGCACACAAAGCCGGCTTAAGCAACATAACCCGAGATGAATTGGAAGCTCATTATATGGCAGGCGGGCATGTGGAAAAAGTAGTGCACGCACTAGTATCCGCGTCCAAAGCCAATATCGAACTGTCTTTCCAAATGGCAACTGGTATTGACCTAGCCGGTCGTGACGTATTCGAAGCCGTGCAAATGTCAGTGAACCCTAAGGTTATTGACACCCCTCCCGTTACCGCTGTAGCCAAAGACGGCATACAGCTTATAGCTAAAGCTCGTGTCACCGTACGCGCCAATATCCGCCAATTAGTAGGAGGTGCCGGAGAAGACACGATTCTAGCACGTGTTGGTGAAGGTATCGTGTCCTCTATCGGATCGTCCGAAAATCACAAATCCGTATTGGAAAATCCTGATTCTATCTCTAAATTAGTACTCCGCAAGGGCTTAGATGCCGGTACGGCTTTCGAAATCCTGTCTATTGATATAGCTGATATTGATATAGGCAGAAATATTGGAGCTGCTTTACAAATAGACCAGGCCAATGCCGACAAGAATATTGCACAAGCCAAAGCAGAAGAACGCCGTGCAATGGCCGTCGCCTTGGAACAGGAAATGAAAGCCAAAGCAGAAGAGGCACGCGCGAATGTAATTCAGGCAGAGGCCGAAGTACCCAAGGCCATGGCGGAAGCATTCCGTAGTGGCAACCTAGGTATTATGGACTATTACCGCATGAAGAATATACAAGCAGATACCTCCATGCGTGAAAATATTGCAAAACCCGAAACAACTTTCGGTAATGAGCCATTAAGTAAATAAAACTAGTATTCAACGATTAATATATTTTTCTTGGATGCGAATGGAACTGCTTTTCTCTTGATAATGCTAATATCAATGAAAGTTTATAAATCCGTAACATCTACATCCAGGAAATAATCTGTTTGCATACTCATTAAAAAGACAAGAAATATAACATTAATTATACTGGCCATTAACCACAAAAATAAAGATTATGAAAAAATATTATGCAGAATCTGAGTTGATTATCAATCCCGACGGCTCTATCTTCCACCTTCATATCAAACCTGAACAGTTGGCAAATAAAATAATTCTAGTAGGTGACCCCGGGCGTGTAGCATTAGTAGCTTCTCATTTCGATACTAAAGAATGTGAAATAGAAAGCCGTGAGTTCAAGACCATTACCGGTACTTATAAAGGAAAACGTCTCACCGTAGTTTCCACCGGTATAGGTTGTGACAATATAGACATTGTGATGAATGAATTAGATGCTTTGGCCAATATTGATTTCAATACCCGTTATGAAAAAGACCACTTGCGCCAATTGGAATTAGTACGTATCGGTACATGTGGCGGATTACAGCCTTATACTCCTGTTGGTACCTATGTTTGTTCTGAAAAGTCTATCGGTTTTGACGGACTGCTTAATTTCTACGCCGGACGCAATGAGGTTTGCGATCTGAAATTAGAACAAGCTTTTATAGATTACATGGGGTGGGAAGGTAATGTATGCATCGCCCACCCATACGTTATTGATGCCGACCGGGAATTAATAGACCGCATTGCGCAAAATGATATGGTCCGTGGCGTAACTATCGCCGCAGGAGGTTTCTTTGGTCCGCAAGGACGAGAACTCCGTATCCCATTGGCCGATCCTAAACAGAATGAAAAGATTGAGAAATTTGAATACAATGACTATCGCATCACTAACTTTGAAATGGAAAGTTCCGCCCTTGCCGGATTAGCACGCCTGATGGGACACAAAGCCATGACTGTATGTATGGTGATTGCCAACCGACTAATAAAGGAAGCCAATACCGGCTATAAAAACTCTATTGATGGTTTGATAGAAAAAGTCTTGGAAAGAATATAATTCCCAATTTAGTTGTCTATATAATATGGATAAGATTCACCGGATCATCTATCAAGACTTATTCTTATTATCATCCAGAAGAAGATTGGCATAAACAGATTTTTTACAGAATAAGCCAACTCTTTTTACCTAACAGGGGACATCGCTTCATAGAAGACCATTTTTTGTAAAAAAACAACAAGATGTCCCCTCATAAAACAAATAAAAATATGGAAACCAGTTTCAAACAAACAACTAGTAATAAAGTAGAACGTTACCGTCTTTTCCTCCCTCAGTTTGAACTTTTAATATCAGATGAAAAAGAAGAAATAAGTGTTTTGGCCAATACTGCTGCTGCTCTTCGGGAAGCCTTCGGCTTTTTTTGGGTAGGTTTCTATCTGGTTAAAGACAACCAACTTATTTTAGGACCTTTTCAGGGAAGCACCGCCTGTTATCGCATCCATAAAGGAAAGGGAGTATGTGGAACCTCATGGGCAGAAGCTCGAACCTTGATAGTGCCCAATGTAGAACAATTCCCCGGACATATAGCCTGCAGTTCTCTTTCCCGCTCCGAAATTGTTGTTCCTATTCTTGCTAATGGACAAGTAAAGGGAGTATTGGATATTGACAGTAATCTATTAAACTTTTTTGATGAAACAGACCGCCGTTATTTAGAAGAAGTAACAGCCATTATAGCTAAAACATTATATTATTAACCAAATGAAAATGATAAACCAAGATACAATCTGTGCCATTGCCACCGCCCAGGGAGGAGCCATCGGAATAATTCGTGTATCTGGCCCAAAAGCGATTGAAATAACGTCACGCATATTTACACCCGCCACAGGCAAGCCACTGACAGAACGAGCACCATATACTCTTACTTTCGGAAAGATTTGTTCCCCAAAGCGAAAAATTAATAATACACTTTTCCAACAAACGAGTGAAATTCCGCAAGAAAAAAGTGAAACGTTACAAAAAACTTCGTCAATTACTTCTTCTGCAGAAGAAGTAATTGACGAAGTTTTAATTTCCTTGTTCCGCGCCCCCCATTCTTATACCGGTGAAGACAGTACGGAAATCATGTGTCACGGTTCATCTTATATCCTGCAGCAAGTTATACAACTCCTGATCTATAATGGATGTCGTGCCGCTCTACCAGGTGAATACACCCAACGTGCTTTTCTAAACGGAAAAATGGACTTGAGCCAAGCCGAAGCTGTTGCCGATCTGATAGCCTCATCGTCTGCCTCCACCCATCGCCTAGCCATGAGCCAGATGCGCGGAGGATTCAGTAAAGAACTTTCTAACCTGCGTAACCAATTACTTCATTTCACTTCGTTAATGGAATTAGAACTGGATTTCAGTGATCATGAAGAACTAGAATTCGCCAATCGTGACGAACTGAGCAGTCTAGCTACCCATATCGAACAAGTTATTGCCCGGCTAGCTCATTCTTTCAGTGTAGGAAACGCAATCAAGAATGGCATTCCTGTAGCAATTATCGGAGAAACGAATGCCGGAAAATCTACCTTACTGAATGCGTTGCTGAATGAAGAAAAAGCCATTGTCAGTGATATCCATGGAACGACCCGTGACGTAATAGAGGATACAATCAATTTACAAGGTGTCACATTCCGATTTATTGATACAGCTGGAATCCGCCAAACGAACGATACAATAGAAAATCTAGGGATAGAACGTACTTTCCAAAAGATGGACCAAGCATATGTCATTTTATGGATGATAGACTCTACAGATGCCCAAAGGCGGTTCGAAGAATTAAAAGCTGACATTCTTCCACACTGCGAAGGGAAAAAGATGATTATTTTATTTAATAAGTCAGATCTGTTACTAGCAACACAAAAAGAAGAGTTGTCAGCCATATTTGCTGACATGAAAGTGGAAAAACTATTTATCTCAGCAAAGAAAAGGGAAAATATAACGATTCTGGAAAAGAAGTTAGTACAGGCAGCTGCCTTACCGGAAGTCAACCAAAACGATATTATCATTACAAATGTACGCCATTACGAAGCATTAACACGAGCATTGGATTCTATTCATAGAGTACAGGAAGGATTGCAATTGGAATTATCAGGAGATTTGGTAAGTGAGGATTTAAGACAATGTATCCACGAACTAAGTGAGATTGTTGCAGAAGGAGGTATAACCTCGGAAGAAACATTGCAAAATATATTTCAAAACTTTTGCATCGGCAAGTAGGATATTGTAATCAACTGCAACGAATTAGAACCAACTATAATGAAGTCGCTGATTTTCAGCGGCTTTTTTGTTTGCCAAAAATCCAGCTATAAACAGTTGGATACTGTTGTTCACCATATTTTTCTACCGTATTTCTACCGCGGAACATTTTCAGAATTTGCCCCGATGTCACGATGACGCAGTAGTTTACGTGTGTTGACAATGGTTTACGTGTGTTGACACAAAAGAGGAGAAATAAAGAGATTTGAACTCAAAATATATTAGGAAAATATGGAAGTAAGAAAGATTTGCCAATGGTGTGGAAAACCATTTATCGCTAAGAAAACAACGACTTGCTATTGCAGTCATCAGTGCTCTAATCTCGGTTACAAAGAACGTATCCGGGAACGTAAACGCCAGATGAGAAAAATGCAGGAATTACTGCAACCTAAACAGGCTGCAGAAGGACAAGATTTCTTCTCATTTGCACAAGCTGCCAAGCTCATGGGGGTGACCCGCCAATATGTTTATAAATTGGTAAAGGAATCAAAACTAAGAGCATCCCGTATCAGTGGGAAGAAATCTCTTATCCGTCGTGCGGATATTGAGCTAATGTTAAAGACAAAACCTTATGAACGAATAGTTCCTAAAGACGATTTTGACATGAGTGAATACTATACCGCTGAAGAAATAGCGGAAAAGTATAAGGTCAATGCTAAATGGGTATGGACTTATACTCGACAGCATAAAATTCCCAAAGTCAAAGTCCGCCAATTTAACTATTACAGCAAAAAGCATATCGATGCGGCATTTGCCAAGTACAAGACGGATGACGCCTTGACCGAATGGTACACACCGGAAGAGATTGAGGAAAAATATGGAATGACACGTGTAGCCATCCGTTCGCATGTCTATCGCAACAACATCCCCTCTAAGAAAGAGCACGGCCAGATATTCTACTCCAAACTTCACTTCGACCTGTCAAAACAGACCGCCGAAGATGACTCGTCTGAATACTACACAGTACAGGAAGCCATGAAGAAATACAATCTCACCAGGGATTCAGTTTACGGCATCCTGCAATTCCACGAAATAAAACGGGAGAAGAAAGGCAGGTTCGTGCGCTTTCTGAAGGTGGAATTCGACCACATCATGGGAGCCCGTTAGTGGCTAAATGCGACCGACTGTAATTATCGGGAAATTATTTCCTGCTGATTATAGTCTGTATAAAAGCATTAAGGATTTTCGCAGCAAAAATCAGTTACAACCATTTAATATTCAACATTATGTCAGAATGCAAAACAGTTACATTGAGGACGCGCCCTTTGAAGAAAGGTATGCTGTCGTTCTACCTTGATTATTATCCGGGCTACCGGGATCAGGAAACAATGAAGACCATCCGCCATGAAGGATTGAACATTTACATCTATGCCAATCCCAAAAATCAGCGTGAACGCGACTTCAACGCTGCTATGTCGGAAAAGGCCGAAGCAATCCGGTGCCGGAGGTTTGAAGCCATCGTAAATGAACGGTACGATTTCTTCGACAAACGCAAGTACAAAGCAGACTTTCTGGAGTATTACCGGAAGCAGCTCCGCAAGCACGACCAGAAATGGGGATTTGTCTATCAACACTTCTACAACTTCGTTCACGGCAAATGCACTTTCGAAGAAATAGATGTGGACCTGTGCAACAAGTTCCGGGAATACCTGCTTAACGCAAAGCAACTCCGGCGTGACGGACAGATATCAAAGAACTCCGCTTCCGGCTACTGGTCCACTTTCCGGGGATTCCTGAAGATTCTGTATCGCAACAGGATGATAAAGACCAATGTCAATGACTTTCTGGAAAAAATCGAACCGGAAGATGTTGCCAAGGAATACCTGAGTGTGGAAGAGCTGTATTGTCTGGCTGAAACTCCGTGCAAGATACCTGTTCTAAAGACTGCTTCCCTCTTTTCGTGCCTGACCAGTTTGCGGCTCAGTGATATACTTTCCCTTTGCTGGGAGGAAATCGTTGACTTTGCAGCCGGAGGAAAATGTGTCCATACCATCACCCAGAAGACCAAGACGGAAGACATCATCCCGATAAGCGATGAAGCTCTGGAACTGATCGGGTACAGTCCCGAGAAAAAAGGTCTTGTGTTCAAAGGCCTGAAACGGAGCTGGACACAGCAGCCTATGAAGGAATGGATCCGTTCCGCAGGAATTACCAAAAACATAACTTTCCACTCATACCGCAGGACATACGCGACCCTTCAGGCTGCAGCCGGTACTGATATCCGTACTATCCAAAGCAACATGGCGCACAAGAGCATCACTACCACTCAACGCTACATGAAAGTAGTCGACAGCAACAAGCGTGAGGCGACCACAAAAATCACATTGACAAGGAAGGGCTGACCTGACTGATTCGTGCCTGTTTTATCGGTTAGAGTATGATTTTCAGCGAAAAATCATACTCTAACCATATTTTTTCTTAATTCCCGGCTATTTTTCTGCCATTATTTACAACTGTCTGAAACCGGACATCTATTTTTGTCCTATCATAATTCCAAATAATAACAGTTTATGGCAGATAACAACCGAATATCCATCAAAAAGACAAGCCGGGTCCTTGCAATTACATGTGTCGCCTATACGACAGTGGCAACAATATTGTACAACAATTATCAGATTGACCTGATTGACTATTCCACTCCGGTCATATTAGGAACCGTAGCAACCATCATGTCATGCGCTGCACTGCAACGCCTGTTCTGTTCTCTACTCTCCAAAAGCCATCTTTCTTTTGGCTGCAAGGAGTTGTCCTCAAGAGGAACTGTCCCTTCCGAAGCAAATCCTGATACCAAGGAAGAATTGCCTCCAACTGATAATGCAACCAGTGAAAAACACGTCGAGAGTCCATATCTTAAGGAATATGAAGCCCGCATAGAAGAATTGCGGCGCAATGAAATGGAGAAAAAGACCGCTATTGTGCATGCGATACATGAATACATCACACACGAAATGTCACAGTTCTTATCCATAGACGATCTTGAAACTCTCCATGAGAACATAGAATCTCTGGCATACGGACAAGCGGAACTATATAAACCGGTTCGTTCCAAGCCCGATAATCAAATCAAATCCCCTTCGCTAAGACATTATGCATGGAATATCGGGGAGAGACTTGATATCCCTTTAATCGACAGGGCAAAGTTCATAAAAACAATATTCCCGCATGAACTGGAAAATGCGACAATCGAATACCTTTGTAAAAATCTTCGTGACTCAGTTCCCGCCATAATTGCTATTGATGTTCCGGAGAACGGGGACTATCATTTCAGTTGTATGCAAACTTCAGCAGACAGCGATAATTAGTTTCTGCTGATTATAATCTGCATAATATCATTATGTTGGTTTGCAGCATGTTAAACATTTAAATATTAAAAACATGCCAAACGAGAAACTGACATTCAATGACCTGCCGGAAGTGGTAGGCAAACTTTGCGAAAGAATCGAGAGTCTCGAAAATGCGTTGAAGGACAATTTTGCCAAACAGGTTCCTGTCAAAGAAAACCTGCATGTCCCTATGACCGTCGAGGAAGTATGCAGTTACCTTGGAATATCCAAGTCATCCTTCTATTACAAGGCCAAACACGGAGGGATACCTGTCATCAAGCAGGGGAAGCATCTGTTCGTATATCGCGACGAACTGGACAAATGGCTGGAGACCGGAAGAAAAAGCCAGGTGCCTCTGAGCTTCGAGGAGGAACACGAGCGGATGCTTGCTGCGACAAGACATAAGGCCAAACCAAGAGAACTGTAGGAATATGGAAAAGACGAGCTGCAATATTCCTACTCCGGAGGAATTGAGAAACTACATAAAAGAATCTGTCATAAGTGTGACCGGGACATACGAACAGTCCGCTTCCGTGCTTATGGTGGATGATTCCACAATCGGGACTCTGGGAAACTTCAGTGCATCCATTGGAAAGGCCAAAAGCAAGAAGACCTTCAATGTCTCCGCCATCGCTGCGGCCGCCCTGAAGAATGGCACAGTGCTGCATTACCGTGCCTGCTTCCCGGATGGAAAAAGGAAGATTCTCTACGTTGACACGGAACAAGGCAAGAACCATTGCCAAATTGTTCTGAATAGAATCCTGAGACTGGCAGGTCTGCCGAAAGATTGTGATGCAGACAATCTGACGATGCTGGCACTCCGGAAATATTCGCCTGAAGTACGACTGGCAATAACAGAAGAGGCAATCGGCATGATACCCGATTTAGGTCTGGTCATCATAGATGGCATCCGGGACTTCATCCATGATATCAATTCACCCGGAGAATCCACCGATGTGATATCCAAATTCATGCAATGGACCGATGACAGGCAGATACACATCCATACCGTCCTGCATCAGAACAAGAATGACGAACACGCACGCGGTCATGTCGGCACGGAACTGAACAACAAGGCGGAAACCGTCATGCAGATAGAGCCAGACAAAGACGACAAGTCCATAAGCGTGGTGGAAGTCATACACAGCCGTGACCGTGAGTTTGAACCGTTTGCCTTCCGGGTAAACGATGATTCCCTGCCCGAACTGGTGGAGTCATATCAGCCCCAGAAAAGGCAACCAGGACGCCCGCCTAAGGAACCGTTCAATCCATATAAGGAAATACCAGAGGATACGCACCGTTCCGCTTTGAACGCCGCTTTTGAGGACGGGAACATCGGCGGCTATAACGGTTACCTTGAACGGCTGAAAGAAGGCTATGGACGGCTGGGGATAAAACTGGGATACAACAAGACGGTGGAATTGGCAAAGTTCCTATGCAACAAGCGGATGGTCGTAAAAGAAGGGAAAGAATACAAATTCAATCGGGATTTCCATTATTGAGCCCCTATACCATAAAATCCCGGTGTGACATTTTTCTGTGACATTTCCCGACTTTACTTTAATGCAGGGGTGTAGATATGGGAATAAAGCAAAGCTATGGCAGGTTTCATCATACAAGTGCAATCTGCCATACTTCCTTTTGTATGTACACTAGAAACCGGACAGCATCTGCACTATTTGAAGTGAAGCTATACTCCATGCCGGGCTTGCCCGTCTGCCAGTAGTAAACCCTATGGGGGAGCCTAATACCCCACTCGCCTTTCGGCGGCGGGATGAGTGCCACTTAAAACAGCAAGCTGGGCACGGGAAAATCACTGTAGGGATTGGACATAGCACGATAAATTCTATCTCTTTTGTAGCCAACTATAATATCTGCTTTATGCATATAGTTCCCGCAGAAGAATCAGATAGGACTTTAACCAAGTTATGATTTGAGGCAATAGTTATGGCTGGCGCAAAAACACATCATGTGAAACTAGGGTAAGCCTACGATTCCTAAATGCGAGGTCTAGAACCAAAACTCTTGAATCCTTTCGGCAGAATATCGGACAGTCCCATGCTTTGGCTATTGGACATATTGTTGATTTTGTATCCCCTATTTTTGAGTTTGATTCGTCATGTCCATAGCCAAACTCACTATCAGAATCAAGTTACGAATATCCAATAAGCATACCACATACTCACTTACAAAAAATGCTTCATGCTATGGCAAACTGCTATCATGTATTCTGGCAAACATGATTTCCTTGACTGGATAATCTCAGCAACAATCCATCTTGAAAATCCGGCAAACAAGAGCTCATTCTCCGGCAACATCAATTATCGCGTATCGTTTAGTATGTCCAATCCAACAATGCCGCCGACCGGTTTAAGCAATTTATGCTTGGTTTGTGGCGCATTGAGGACAGATGAAAAGTCAGATTAAATCTGGTAAATCTTATTGCTGGTAAATACATGCTGTGTTACCTCCAAATCTCAGTCAATCAAATATGTGGTAACTGTTTTGTCCAAATGGTAATATTTATACAATAAATTCATTTAATTCTTCTTTCAACTGTTTCCAGCTCGGAAAATATTTAGTTAGTAAAGATGTATACTCTTCATTGTGCAATCTAACTTTAATATGTAACAATTCATGTACTACAATATATTCAATACAACGAACTGGTTTCTTGATTAATTCTAGATTAAAAATAATATTTTGTGTACGGTGATTACAACTTCCCCATAAAGTTTTCATTTGCTTGACCTCCCATTTGTTCACACTCACACCCAATATTTTTTCCCATTTGGCAATAAGTGGAGGAAGCATCAATTTGAGCTCCGCACGATACCATTCTCGCAACACTTCTGCTCGACGTGCTGCTGTTGTCCCTTCACGGACGTATAGTTTAATATATTCATTACCCTGAATTTCTACTTTTGCAGATGCATGATGATACAACACCTTTAAGCGATACCTATGACCTTTGAAGTAATGATTCTCGCCAGAGACATATTCGCGGGGCGTTTGACGACTCTGATCAAGAACCTGTGAAACACGTTGATTTATCCACGACATTTTCGTAATCAAGAATAATCGCACAGCCTCTTCTGCCATTCCAATAGGAGCAGACACATGAACACGAGCATTGGGTGGATATATTGTAAGATGCACATTCTTAATATTTTTCCACTCAACTTCCGCAGATATATTAGCAACCTCAATAATCGTCATTAGTATTCTCTTTGCGCAACTATTAGCTGCATTATATCATCTATGTTCACTTCAACTCCTTGCAAAACACGCTCAACAGCTCTCCGAAGAGCTTTCATCTTTTTCAAACCACTACTATCCATATCTCTGAAACCGTCACGTGCATTTGCTTTGATTGTTTCGTGAACTCGGAGAGCCAAAGTTTCATCTTTTCCAAGATTATCATAAAGAGCCTGTTTCCCTTTTGTATCAATTGTTGCAGGGTACTTTGTCTTGATAGTCGATCGAGCTTCTTTCAGTTTTTCGATGAGTTTTTTTATTAGTTCCTTGTATTGGATCTTACCGTCTTTCTGTTCTTGAAGCAAGTGGTTAAGCAAATCAGACATTTTATCAAAGTAGGCCGGATTGTTCGGTCGTTCACTGATAATCATTTTTCGCATATTTGCCGCCAAAATCTCTGCAACAGAACGCTCATTCTGCTTGATTTTCTTTGGCAGTGAATCGATTGCCTTATCACCCTGCGTATCAATCAAGTCGAGAAACGAAATATCAGCTAAATCGACCAGTTTTTCACTATCTTCAGCTCGCACATAGTTATCAATAAGCTGACGCATTGCCGGATCGTAATATTTAAGATCGAGTGCATCTCCACTTTTTAATTTTATCTCATCTTTGATATCATTGAAATAATCAACCTGCTTTTTGATGTCAGCAGCCTCCTCTGTGGTATAGCCAGCCTGTTCCATCTCATTGGCTATATCAATATAACGACGCACCAAACGCGACACAAGTTTATAGAAGGTCTCGCGTTTATTGGCATTCTCCTCACACTCTTTTTGCTGATCTTCCACAGGTGTTGTTTCGGCATATACAAAATACGCAAAATAGCCTTCTCGCGTTTGCGGATGTATCACTTCACACATCGTATAGACCGCTTGTAAAGATTCTTCCAAAGCTTTGCGACCTTCGGTAAGACGATCCGAAAGAAGGCCTTCGATATCGTCGTCATCATAACCATCAAATGCCCCATTTGTATAATCCTCGATTGCACTTTTTACTGCTCCAAACAGATCTTGGTAATCAATAATATATCCAAAATCTTTTTCCTCACTATCTACTCGATTCACACGGCAGATTGCTTGGAAAAGATTATGGTCGCGCATTTTTTTGTCAATGTAGAGATAGGTTGCCGACGGTGCATCAAATCCTGTCAATAGCTTATCTACGACAATCAGCAACTTCATGTCTCCGGGATGGTCTGTAAACTCCTTTTTCGCCCAAGTTTCAAACTGTTCCGGCGTTTTATCGCCAATCATCTTTTGATATACCTCATACTTGGTGAGGTCCTCGGTCTCTCCATCACCCTGATACTCGTCTTTTACCGATGCGGTACTTGCATCGTAACTTGTAACCACAGCGCAATGCCCTTTCAACTCTGTCGATTGAAAAACCTCCCAATAACGACATGCCTGATAAATACTGTCGGCCACGAGCATGGCGTTCCCATAACCACCTGCCAGAGCCCGCTTGGTGCTCATATCTTGACAAATATCTGCAACAATGCGGTCGATACGCTCCTTGCTGCTAAACAGCTTTTCCATCTTTGCCCAACGCTCTTTCAAAGCGGCACGAGCCACAGAACTCAACCCTTTTGTCTTCGTGTCAAACCACTCATCAATTTTCTCTCGTTTGCCCAAGTACTGTTCTACATTCCGAGCCTCATAGCGCAAGTCTAGAATAACCTTATCCTTTACTGCCTCATTAAACTTATAACTATGAATATACGAGCCAAAGGTCTCTATCGATTTCTTCTTATCCGTATGGAGCAGAGGCGTACCTGTGAAACCTATCAGCATCACATCGTTGCCCATGATATGCTTCATGGCTTCGTGAAGCATGCCTCCTTGTGTGCGATGACATTCATCAATAAAAACATAAATATTACCCTTCGCACAAAAGTCAGCCGGGAGCGATTTTGCCAATTCTTCAAGATACAAGTCGAGCGACTTACTTGCTTTCTTATTTCCTACCGATATGGCATCGCTGTCATTCTTATTGCCAAATTTATGAATCAACGTACAAATCAACCAGGGTTCGGCGGCATTGAGCATCTCAATCAGCTTACCGCCACTCTTGGCTCGTTGAATCTGCTCACCTACATCTTTAAAACCTGATTCTATTTGTTTATCCAGCTCATCACGGTCGGTAATGATTACCACACGAGCATCGCTTACGTTTTCACGTATCCACTGAGCCAGCCATACCATTGTAAGCGATTTGCCTGAACCCTGCGAATGCCATATAATACCGTTTTGCTTCTTGCGAACTCTGGGTTGAGCTGCTTTGACAGCGAAATATTGATTGGGACGTGCAGTCTTCTTTATCCCTCCGTCGAAGATGATAAAATCATGGATATACTCTAATAACCTTACAGGCTCAAAGAACTGCAACACACTACGATCCAGCTCATTGGGATACTCCTTTGCTGTAAAATGCGATGGCTGGCATGGCTCGCCACACGGTTCTTTCCAACGCAACCAGAATTTTTCGGGAGTTTTGATTACACCATAGTGCAATCCCTCCGTGTCGTTGCCTGCAAACAGCAACTGTATAGTCGTAAAGAATCGAGGAATATAACCGTCCTGTTGATTACGGATATTCTGGCGAATACCCTCATGGGCAGAGACCGTACTACGCTTGAGCTCGATTACAGCAAGAGCAATACCATTAACATACACGACCAGATCGGGGCGACGATCACTTGCGCCTTGAATGGTTACCTCCTCGGCTATCTGAAAATCATTCTCCATCGGGTTGGCCCAGTCGATAAGATGTACCATCTTTTTCTTTTCAGTCACCTCAGCCTGAATATTCACGCCATAACGCAAAAAGGTATATACCTCCTTGTTGGCATTATACAATCCGCCTCCAAGGGAGTTTGCCGACTGCTTGAGTTTCACGATTGAACTCCGTATCTCCTTGTCGGTATAGCCACGCCGCGAGAGATATGCTGTAAGCAACTTTTCTTCGATATTGGCGTTATCCTCACGAGTCTCCCAATTCCCAAGATAGGTGTACTTTAAGACATTCTTAAAAAGTCCTATCAGCCTGTTTTGCGTTACACGCTCCTTTGCCCCTATGTTTGTGTCCATATTAACTAAATATTTCTCGTTCCAACTCCTTGTATACAGAGGTATCTTCCGTAATTAGAGGTGCTAATGTGTCTCTAAAAAACGCATCTTTGGTATTACCACATTTTGTCATATTAAGAATACGTTTTAATTCAACATAAATTTCACCGCTCGCAGATTTTATATCATCAGCAGCGTTTCCTCTTGCAGTACTTGCTGCGATTTTTTCTGTTTTGGCAGTTATGCACTCAGCTATTTTATCTGGCTTACCAACAGCATTGCACAATTTTGTTATAATTTCATCGTCGAGTATGTAACTTTCAACATGACGTCGATTTAATACTTTTATACCTTTTGCAGTACACTCAGCGACTTCTTCCGTACTCTTATCATCTCGATCAACAAATTTAATAATTTCAGAGTTTTGCATCACTTGAGAAATTATTTTCATACTGATATTATTTGGATTCTCTATATCCAAACAAGAGCCAATCGACACAAACGAAGTTGTCGGATACTTAGATGAAAATATTTTACTATAAATCTGAGCATCAAAATCTTTATACTTTCGCCCCTTAACATCGCCTTCACAGAATACAATTCTTTCTGGTGCAATTAATTTGGCGAAATCACCAAAAGCGAGTTCTACAAATTTATTCCAAATAGTTTTGTCTATAGTTGTTGGTGTTATCGTTGTCTTTTCATCAAAATCTATATTACTAAAATCCAAAAAAACCACACTCCCAGGATGTTGGCTCTCGAGTTCTTTTGCTTGTTGCAACATCCCTATCGAATGTGTTGCGAGCCAAAGTTGAGACTGATCATTTATCAGATTATACATTTCTGCCAGTAATTTAGCTTGCAATGCTGTATGCATATGAGCTTCAGGCTCATCAATACAATAAACGGTATTGTCAAAGTACTCTCCTTTAATAACTAGATCAAGTATAATATCAAAAGCTGACTTTTCTCCTGCAGATAAATTTTTATAATGAAAATTGAGAGATCGCCCTTTAGTAAAATAGAAACTTCCATTTACTAATGGTTCTCCAATAGACGATAACTGCAAATCATCAAATACACGACTTAACGATTCTGCAATTTTCCCAATAAGTTCTTGTTTAAGAGACTTTACTGTTTTATCTTCATTTGCAGCACTAAAAACACCAGAAAGTGTATGTGAAACCAATCGTTGATAATTTTCGGAAACACTGGCATCTGTGGTCATTAGCGTGTTAAATTTAAAATTATTTTTAGGATCATTCTGCTTTGATAAGGTCTGAGTCGTAAAATCAGGTTCGTTTCTATGTGCCGTACGAAAATAAAAGCATCCTTTAATGTTATCTGCACTATTTAATGCTTCATCGTATGCATTAATTGTTACTCTACCATCATACCATGTTGAGGATTTAACATCTTGGACATCTCCACTTTTAACAAAATAATCCACATCAGAACTGTTCCATGAACGATATCCTTTATACTTATACCAATGATTAAAGGCCTCAAAAATAGATGTTTTTCCACATCCATTTGGTCCCACCAAAACCACTAATTTGACAGATTCTGGTATATCCTTAATCGTTAAATCTGTGAATCTCTTAAACTTATTCAGATGTACTTCTTGTATCTTCATATTCGGTTGATTTTTAATCTTATTTGACCCGTTAATAGCTTTTGCATCATGCCCGATTTTAAGAGGCTATATTTGTCCCGTTTGGCTTCAAGGTCGGCTATCTCCTTATCCATATCGGTCAGAATTGTAGCTATTGCTGTCTGTTCTTCTCTATCTTTGGGTATGGATATTGTCAATTGACTATACTCTGAAATCCAATATCGTTGATGATCTTTAAGCGGAAAATCTATCTGCTGCATCAACTCATATACTAATCGCAAATCGTAATCATTGTTTTTTAGTGAAAGCACCTTCATTGCTGATGACTTCACCTTAAATGGATACGATATATATTTACTATCCGTAGTAAAATCATCGAAAATAATAACAGGCAACTTATTGTATATGCCAAATTGTTCAGTCGTATAACCTAATATCCGAGATTTACCTGCAGTAAGGACAGGAATACCACTATCAACATAGTCAGTTGATACAACTAAATACGGCTGAGGCTGTTCATAATCTAAAATCTCACCTAACTTCTTTTCTACCCATGAGTCGGTAAAGCCTGGAAGGCGTTTTTTGCCGGTTAGGAGTTGTTGCATCGCCCCTTGCTTAATCAGGCGTTTCTTGGCGATTTTCTTATCCAATGCTGCAATCAATCCATCTATATCACTCAGCGCTTCCGCAATAGCCCGCTGCTCAGCAATAGTTTTCGGGAAAACAATCTCAAGAGAATTAAGAAGATTCTTATTTAATCCACCGCGTCCACCATCTCCAGATGAAAGCAATCGTAAATAATCATACTTACTATCTACAACATAATATAAGTATAGCGAATCGTATTTATCATTAGGTAGTATTGCTGCTATTGATTGATTGGTACATAGAGAAATATAATTATATGCAGCTGTCCCTCTCGTTTTCCCCTGTCCCGCTAAACCAATTAACACGCAAAATGGAGGTATCATATGTGTACTTGAATTTAATAATCCTTCAGTAGTTATTCGACCTTCAACATCAAAAACAAATTTCTTATTTAGTTCTCCAGAACTCATCCACATAATATTTCCACCCCAATACTCCGGTCGTAGAGTACTAGGAGTACCGCCCGTAATAATCGAGGTAAAATCCGATATTCGTTTTACCTCCCAATCATCGGGTATTATTCCCAACTCGGTTTGCTTATATCCTTGTGGTATATCCATTACTTACGTTTTAATAATATTCAATTACCCCGCTTTGTAACCTCGATTCTCATATCAGTATCCCATCTGTTTCAAATGTGCTGCAACTTTTGCCTCTAGGTCGGTTATATCGGCATCAATCTCGGGAAGCGTTTGGGCATAACGCTCTGCAAGAGCCAATACTTTGGAGGTAAGTTGCTGACTGATTCGTTGCATCTCACAGTCAAGACGCAAGGCAAGCGATGTGAACCACTTTTTCTCGATAACCAGGCGCTTGATTTCTGCCTCGGACAAATCGGCATACTTGACTACCAAAGCAGTAAGCAAGTCATACTTACGTTCTTTAATCAGTTTCTTATTGAGTGATATATCGCCTTTTAGATCGAGGTACTTTTGCAGTACGGCAATCTCTTCGGCATCAGTTCTCTTATCGAGTGCCTTAATTCGTTTTTTTACATTGGCATCGGTCATCTTACTATCGGGGAAATTGTCCTCATCAAGATAATTATCCGCTTGTTCCTCGACCAGTTCAGCAAGCTGCGCCTCATTTTGCCCCAGCAACTCTTCAGCAGCAGCGATAACATCCCGCTTTTCTGCAAAATATTCATCAATAACAATTGGTACAGGAAGCAGGTCGCAAACGACATCTTCGGGAGCGACGGCCTTTTTCTCCTTCTTCTTTTCGTCTTTCTTCTTGGAAGCAGGCTGTGGAGTGTACAGTTGCACCGTCCAGCCTCCGGACGAAATCATATAACAATCATCCTGCATCGTTTCGCTCCAGTAATTCATCAGGCAGTCATAGACATCATACGCATCGACAAGCGACTTATCAACCCTGAAAATCTCTAACAATGAGTTGCTCAGTTGCTCAATAAGTTTCTTGGGTGCAAATCCGGATACGAGGGAGTAAAGTTGTTTGCGATGACAATTACACCACTCCGTAAAACTACTCTGAAAAGCATCGCTCTGCTTACGGAAATCAATATTCTCGGCAACGGCATCACGTACCGCATCCGGGTTACACTCCAGAGAATAGTAACCTTTACGTGTAGGATGGTCGCAAAAGAGATCATTACAAAGTGACGGGCACACTTCCCAATAGGCCTCAAGTTGATCTATATCGTGTTTGGGTAGACCTCCATGAAGGTGTGCATCGATATCTTGCAGAATCTCAGTGTCGGGAGCAGATACATAACGAGGAATATTGAGATTGTAATCGTTACGCTCAATCTCCTCCATAGGCACAAAGCGCGCATAATGAGGTACATCGCGCTGTGTTTGCCAAACATCGACAATGCGGCGAATATCCTGTTCCCGCAGACGATTCTTTGCTCCGTCTTTAATATATCCATTCTTAGCATCGATCATAAACACCCCTTTACGACCTGCTGCTTCCGACTTCTCAATGATAATGATACAAGCCGGAATACCTGTACCATAAAAGAGATTAGCTGGTAGTCCTATGATTCCCTTAATGTATCGTTTCTCTGCAACGAGATATTTACGAATCTGAGCCTCTGCATTACCTCTAAATAGAACGCCATGAGGCAAAATGCAAGCTGCACAACCGGTCTGTTTCAGAGAGCGCACAATATGGAGTAGAAAAGCATAATCACCATTCTTTTCCGGAGGAACTCCGATTTTAATACCCTCTCCCCAACGATGGTATACATCCTCAGTCTTTGCACTTTTCAACCAAGACTTTGTAGAAAACGGTGGATTTGCGACAATGTAGTCAAATGTCTTGAGTTGGTCGTCATCTTTGAACTGAGGGTCATTAATCGTGTCTCCCTGCTTGATGTCAGCATAGATCTCATTATGGAGAATCATATTCATTTTTGCCAAGCCAACGGTTGCATTGTCTTTCTCCTGACCATAGATGGTCGCTCCATCTGGAGTCTCACATATAGCACGCAGAAGCAGAGACCCCGAGCCACAAGTAGGGTCATAGATAGTTGTCTTTTTCCCATTTCTGGCATTGCCCAATCCGATGACTTTGGCCATCACACGACTGACCTCTGCCGGTGTGTAGAATTGACCCTTACTTTTACCGCTCTCGGTGGCGAAATTTTTCATTAAATACTCGTAAGCATCTCCTATAAGATCGTCATCGGCAGCTCTGTTTTTGCTAAAATCGAGGTTCTCATTCTGGAAAACTGCAATGAGTTTACTGAGAGTTTCAACCTTATCCTTTCCCTTACCGAGCTTGGCATCGTCTTCAAAGTCGGCAACAAAAACGCCATCAAGTTGATTAGCCTCGGCAAGTGCTGCCATCTTTTTATTCATCTCCTCCCCAATATTCGGATTGCCTTTGAGGGCAACAAAATCCTCAAAGTAACAGCCGCCAGGAATATCAATATCAAACCCTTCGTCACTGCGACTCTTATCGCTGATGTACTTAACGAAAAGAATTACCAACACATAATCCTTGTATTGGCTTGCATCCATACCGCCACGAAGCTCGTCGCAGCATTTCCACAATGTACTATATAGTTCTGACTTTTTTACTGCCATAATGATTTATCTTGTTTATAATAAATTCATTTAGTTTTTTCATTTATTATTCCGCTATAATAGCCAAATCAATCATCTAATTCTCTTGCGACTTCCGGGAAGTTGTCCTTTATGGTTCCCTGAATGCCTCCATGTATCGAATATTGTTTGATTTGAGTAACTTGCGTTTTTGAAGATTCATGCTCATCTTTGGAATATAGTATAGGAATTGGCTCAGACTGATAGCAATTTTGATTGTCTGTAGCCATATACCGTATCTCGTATGCTTCCTCAAAAGGCGTAATAAGATATATTCTTATCGATGCGCCAAAAGCATATAGCGATTGACGACTTAATTCGCCTGGTAAAATACATTTTGTCTCCCCTTGCCGTACTTGAATATATTCACTTTTAGGTTTCAATTTTATATCCAAATGTGTTCGAGGTTCATATATTATAATCCGGTACACTTCTACCGGATATGAGTTATTTTTAACCTGAATCTTCAGTCCCCACATCAAATCATCCTTCAAACTTATCTGAATTTTCGGATATATATTGCTTCCAGCTTGAATACGTTCCAATTGATAATGACGAGAAAACATCTCTGCCATTTGCGACAGGCTGTCAATCTGCTTCTGTGTCCCTTTCTGATTTATGAGAACAAGAACAAAAGTTGCAGCTGTAGCCAAGGCACCTAAAGCCATTATACAATCAACAATTATTTCGAATGACATATTAGATATAAAACTAATTAATTACACAACAATGATTCAAAACCCTTGCCTCCTTAACCACTCGCCCATAAAGCGGTCATATATCATGTAACCGCCAGAAGTCTGATAAACCTGTTCGTTTCCCAGCAGTTTCTTCAATGCTGCACTCACGCTACTTGCAGCACGAAGCCTGTAGGCGCTGATAAAATCCCCGGCCAAAACTTCCTTGACACAGCCCTCCTTGGCGATTGCTTTCAACAGTCGCACCTGACCGGAAGAATATGCTTTCAGCATGTCTGCATAAGTGTAGCTGTACTCGGATAAAATCTGATCTATGGCGTATGCAACCAGTTTCATATCCACATCGCGGTCGTATCCATAGAGGCGATTAAGAAGACACTGCACATACCAGGTATGTCCTTCGTACTTTTCATAAATCGAATTGAAAATATCCTGAGACAGTTCCAGATTATGTAAAGAAAAATGCCCTGTAGCAAAATTTGCGTATTCATCCTGTTGTATCGGTCCGATTGTGAGAGGTTGCGTACTTTGATAAAACGGCCTTTTCGATGAAGTGAACATCTCTTGCATCATATGCTGCTTGCTGCCGGCAAAGATGAAGTTCACATTGGACAGGAACTGAATATAGGAACGCAACAAAGCCTCGACTCCTTTCTCCGGATATTCTGTAATCTGCTGGAACTCATCAATGGCGACATAGCACCGTTTCTCCGATGAACCCAAATACTCGAATATCTCTTTCAAAGTATTTTCTTCCTCTGCCGGAGCCACATCTATCGTCACCTTAGGAACACCTGTCAATTCATCAAAAGTAAAGACAGGACGGCAACTTCGGACAAATTGACGTATCCGACTCAAAGCCTTTTGCGGAACGGAGTCCAACTGCCCTAATACCGTACTGGCAAACAATCTTACAAAATCTCCTAATGACTGGGTTGAGTATGTATCCAAATAGAAAGTGACAATATCAGGCTGTTCCTCTTTCAAACGATAAAAAGCATGACGGACCAGTCCTGTCTTACCCATACGGCGTGGTGCTATCAATGCCACATTGCGCCCATTGTGGAGCGCATCAAGAATAGTTCCTGTCTCCTGCTCTCTGTCGCAAAAGAATTCAGGACTGTAATATCCCGAAATGAGGAAAGGATTATTAGGCTTCATATTATTCCAATTATTTCCATTATTTCGTTACAAGTTTATCGTAATGCAAATGTCGCGATAAAAAATAAGATGGCAAAATAATCTGATTAAAAAGTAAAACATACTCATTCGTCCGATTTCTCAAATCCTTCCGAGGCATTTGCCACTAACGCCTTTCCTATTTCCAACTGCAAAAATTTAGGCAACCGAAGCAGCTTTGACATAAGTTGACTGTAAGTGAACTCAACTCTAGTATCCAGTATCGGTTCTTCTTCAATGTCCATATCAATCCTTTCTACAGACTCGGATCCTTCGATAAAATCGGAACAGTCTGGATTCTCAGGCCAATTTTCTATCGTACCGTCACTATTGATCCTCAAACGGATATAGTCTCCACAGTCATCCGAATCCGGAACCAGACCGTTTGGCACATAACCGGCTATCTTGCATATCACCTTTTTATCTTTATCGAGCAGGAAATATGTTCCGCTGTCGCATATCTTGGCCTGCAGGTACAGATCCCCATATTCAGGCTTCCAATTCAGCAGTTTATGTGTTTTCAAATCGATTATTCCCGACCACATACCCTTAGCAACTAGCGGATATTTGTTCTCATAAAGTTCCCCCATCCATGCATCCGTATAGCTGCACATTTCCTCGTTATATGGGAAATATATCATAAGATAATGCGCAATCTCACTCAATTCCCGCTCCGTAATGCCTATCAAAATCTGTTTTGCCATAATCAGTAATATTAATAGTAACTATTCAAACTTCATCATATCCGCCAACTGGACAAAATAATCGTTTGACCAGATGTCGAGTTCCTTGGGGTTCCTGACAAACGGAAGGACATCGTTCTTTACTTGATTGATATTAGTCGAAGCCAATCTGTCTTTCAATTGAGCCATGAACGCTGCCTGCCCGATTTCTTCATTGTTAAACTGGCGGATACGCTCTGCGAGATGGGCAAAATCAAGAGGAACATTGTGGCGGACATACCATTCAAAATCATACCAGTCACGACCTTTCACCCTGTTTTTCCAACCCCTATACACCAATGCGTGCATCTTCCCGGCAAACAAATCCGGTAAAGTGAAACAGCGTGTCATGAAGGAGTGAGGCTGTAGAAGCAGCTTTTGCTCAGTCCTGAAATTCAACGGTGGCTGGGTATCAACTTCAATTTTGATTTTTATGGATTTATCGGTCTGGAAAGACAGGTCATATACATCCGTATTGTCTTTCAGGAAAGCGGATTCCACCTTACCAAAACTCTTTTTGTCTTTCTTTTTAATCTCCACCTCACGACCGACAATGGCAAATTCATCTATTATCGGCTGGAAGTATTTCGTGAAATCGAACTTGTCATCGGGAGCCAGGAGGGAAAAATCCATATCCTCGCTGAAGCGTTGGAGACCATGAAAAATTCTGAGGCAGGTACCGCCATAGAAAGCGGCCACATCGAAGAAACCGCCATTGTAGAGCCCGGCAAGTATCACCTGCTGGTTTACTTCAAATATGGCATTACACCTTTCTTGTTCTGTTGTCACACTATATGCAGAGAGCATATTGTCATAAATCTCATTCTTCATTTCTTCAGCAATTTAAGTAAAGTACGGATTGAATCGGCCTTTTTGCCGACCTTGATATATTCCTCAAACAACCGGGCATCCATCTGCAAAAAATCCTCTCGTTCCATCCGGATATCCTCTTCCAGATAAATTTCGGCATCTTTCAGATAACGCAAATTCACTTTTGAAGAATTGGCAATCAGATCACACAGAGCCTTTTCAGGTGTAGCCATCACAAACGCGTAGCCATCTTTCTTGATGCTTGTCAGCCCAACAGAGAATGCGGCCTTCGAGATATGCGTATATTCAAACCGTCCAAATGGCGTGTCAAAGTTCTTGGCATACTTCAAAGTCATGGACTGTTTGGTGTAAACCTCTTCCGGTATCAGCCCATAATAGCGCAGAGCCGATGACATGGAAACATACGAAGGGGCATACAGATGATTGGCTATCAATTCTGTCGAAAGGGTTTTCCCCGTTATTTCCGGACTACACACATAAAGTCCCTTCTTGAGACGTATTATCTGTTTGTCACGCTCAAGCAACCTGAGTTTCTGGCTTCCGCCCCTGATATGAGGGAACAGGGACTCCAAAACGGAAGCAGTAACAGGGATATTTCCTAATTGTTGCAATGGATTGTTCATGGCACAAAGGTAGCAATTATTTTAATATCAAAGTATATTAAATATATTTTTCTGCTCAGAATATTACTATGTGTGCAGCCATGATTTTTAGTGGCGCGAGATATGGGCAGAATCTTGCAGATATGGGTTCCGCATATACCTTCCTTGAAGTATAGATCCATCGCTTTCCCATGATAAAGCTCCCGTTTGAGTGAATGTTTGATTCGCATTTGTTTTTTTGATTTTGCGAGTCAACTTTTTTCAGGGAATGACACATACTATTTTTGCAGTGCTTATATTTTCTTGTGATTTATATCGGGAAGTAACCTAACTATCATATAGTTACAATTACAAACAATCTAAAATACTGACTAAAAACGACTTAAATATGGCAAAATAATAGTTTTAGGAAAGGTATTTTCTTTTGTTATGCCTATTTTTCAATATTTTTGTCCCCCGTTTGTCCCCCAAGCCACATACGGGGGGACAAATTTACGCCCCTCTATGTAATTTGGGAACTTTTCACTATAAAATCTATCTAAATCATAGATAATTATTGCTTTATACAGATACCCTCAATCTTTTAGTTTCTAAAATATCAAATACTATAACCACTGATAAACAAATACATACATATAAAAAATACGGAATTGGAGTAAGCGTCTCCGCGATTCTATCTTGTCGCCCATTTTTCATTCTTATATTTTTGCCATGTATAAAAATGAATCATTATGGATTTAGCAGAAAATCGATTTGGAAAAACTTGGAAACATTTCCTTGAAGTATTGAAAGTAGACTACAATTGTTCTTTAGCCGATGTTTGCCGCGATCAGCATACCACTTTTGGAAGTATGAGTTCCTGGATGTCCAGACGGGACTATAGCGTTAAACAAGCCAAGGCGGATATGGTCCGTGATTATTATGGTGGCGTTGAACCCTCCCGACCGACAACTTCCTCTCCTTCGTTCACTCAAATAGCCCCCGCCATGTTGTCGGAAGAAGAGTTTAGTCTTTCCGGGATCACAATCACCTTTAACAGTGGAACCACCATTTTGGTCAAACGGACCACTCCCGGGGGTATTATTAAAATGTTACGCGATTACGAAAGAAAGGAGGGAGATCCATGTATTCTCTAACATCAGCCAATCGATACTATCTGTACCAGGGCTTTGTCCGTATGAACCTTGGCATTGACGGTTTATTCAAAATCATACGCTCTCAAATGAAGGAGTTGTCCCCATTTCCGGAGATGTATTTTTATTCTTTGGCAAAAACCGGCAGAGTGTAAAAATACTGCGTTGGGATGGTGATGGCTTTCTCCTGTACTACAAGCGTCTGGAAGGTGGAAGTTTTGAGTTGCCGACATTTAACCCCCATATAGGCAATTATGAGATCTCTTATCAGATTTTGTCTTTTATCTTAAATGGAGTGTCATTGAAGTCAGTACGGTTGCGAAAATGTTTTATGATTTAATGTAATATACTGTATATTAGCTATTTGATTTCTTCAAAAAGGCGAATCTCTTAGCAAGCAACAGCGTCTTACTAAGGGGATCGCCAAACTTGTATCAAACACATCCGAACAGCAACAACCCCCTCAACCTGCATTGCCGGAGGAAGAGCGGCAGAAGAGAGAAGCGAAGCAGATAAGCGTAAAGCCAGAAAGAACAATGGGGCCAAACGTGGCATGCATTATGAGATGGAGCAGGAGGAACATGACGTTTATCCCGACGATCCTGATTTTGACATCAATAACGCCCGGCTGGTTACCATCGCTACCTGAATATGTGTCCGCTATGAATGTGTACCCATGCGCTTCATCAAGCACGTCTACAAGATACACACCTATGCGCAAGACGGTCGTCTCTTTGAGGAAAAAACAATCGTTTTTTTGTAATCGGTTGGTAGATAAGACTTAAAGAGTTGAAAGTTCGGTAGCCGGTAGCGATTTGGTAGCTGTGCGGGTTTCGCTGCATTGCTTCGCTTTGCTCTTGGAACTGATGCAAATATAGGGATTTTGACCGAAAAAGGGAAATGTTTCGGGGGATTTTTTATTTTTCGGAATCACCGGATTACAGGAAAAGCATAAAAGCAGGAGGCGGTGCAAGAAACGAGGTTGCACCCGTGGTTTTACAAGAAGTATAAAGTATTGATTTTCAGTGTGTATTTCTGTGGTGCAAGAAGGTGTGTCGTAATGCACGATGCACCTCTTTTTTGTTCATCACTATACAAATCTGTTCATTTTCTTTAAGCTGCGATCTTTTGAAGATTTCTTTGATTTATGTGTTCCCAGCATCTAAAAACAGCAGTTGTAAGCTCATAAAACAGTCTAATCAGCCAGTTCATACCCTTTTTTGTCAGTTTTGCACACATCTTTTTTATATTGAAGGCAATGGCTAGGAAGGCAAAGTCCATGAAGACCTTGTCCTTTCCAAAATGTCGGAAACGTTTGTAGTTCATATTGTTTTTAATTTGTCCGAACACGGCTTCCGGTTCTATGCATCTCTGCCCTCTGTGTTTCAGTCCTTTCTCAGAGCAGAGCAGTTCTTTGGCTCTCCGCTTGTATTGTCTAAGCCTATGATTCAGTTCTATCGTCCTGTTTCCTTTTGCTTTAAAACAGCGGCATCGCAGGGGACAGCCTTCACACCTGACAGCTCTGTACCGTGCATTTTCGTTGACATATCCGGATGCGGTTTTCACATTCCTGGTGCCTATCCTCCGCATCCTTTGCCCCATAGGGCAGATGCAGAAGTCATGTTCTTCATTGTAGTAGAAGTTTTCGGCCTTGAACGGGTCCGGTTTGAATCTCGGCCGCTGCTCCATGTGGAAATAGTTGTACTTTACGTAGGCTTCCATGCCGTTTTCGGACATGAAGCGGTAATTCTCTTCGGAGCCATAGCCGGAATCAGCAACCACCGTATGGGCCATCCGGTCATACCTGTTTGAAAAAGATTGCAGGAAAGGAATCAGGGTCAGTGTATCCGTAGGGTTCGGGAAGAGTGCAAAATCGGTGATGAACTGATTTTCGGTGCCGATTTGAAGGTTGTAACCGGGCTTCGTCTGTCCGTTGCGCATGGCATCCTCCTTCATTCTCATAAAAGTAGCGTCCTTGTCCGTCTTGGAATAGGAATTCCTCTCTTGCAGCGTTTCCAGATGGCAGTCGTATTCCTGTAGTTTGTCCCTGTGTTCTTCCAGTTCCTTCAACTGTTTGCGTTTCTTTTTCAGTTCAGTCTTTTCCTCTTTCGCGGATGGCTCGGAAACCTGTTCCAGTGCATGACGCAATTCTCCTGCCATTTCAGTCAGCATGGCCGGAGTGAACCCAACCTCCTCATTGTTCTCTGATGACTTCTCCCGAGCAATGACATCGTCTATCTGCCCTAACAGGACATATATCTTCTTCATCAGGCGTTCACGGTTCCGCTCAACCGTTTTTCGCCAGACGAAAGTGTACTTGTTGGCTTTGGATTCGATCTTTGTCCCGTCAATGTATTCCACATTCAGGCTGATGAAGCCTTTGGAAGAGAGAAGAACTACGGTTTGCGTAAACACCTCGTTGATTTCCTTCTTCACCCGGTTGCGGAAACGGTTGATGGTAATGAAATCCGGTTTCTCATATCCGGCCAGCCAGATATAATGGATGTCACGGTGAAGGAGCTTTTCAATTTTCCGGCAGGAGTAGATGTTGTTCATATAGGCATACAGAATGACCTTGAGCATCATCCTGGGGTGGTAAGGGCTGCGCCCGCATTCCTTATACAGCTTTCTGAAACTTTCAAGATTCAAGCCCTCAACCAGGGCGTCAACCATGCGCACCGGATCGTTTTCTGCAATATCCTCATCAATTCTTTGAGGAAAAAGAACGGTTTGGTTGGGATTGTAAGGACGAAAATGTATCTTTGTCATAGTGAAATTCTTATGCCTAAAGATACAAAATCTTTAGGTAATAACAAAGCCCCAGCTTGTGAAAGTCCGGGCTTTGTGCGTAAAAGAAAGAAGGGGTGCATTTTGACACACCTTCTTGCACCAGCCACACAGGGCTGTTTTGTGGCTTGCACCGAAAACCTTTTAAGTTGTTGTAAATGAATAGGTTTTGAATTTTGATGTTTGTTTCAGGGGAAAGGTGGGATGAACGGGGCGTTCCGATAGGGCTTGACTGCTTTGTGCTTGCCCTGCGAGGGTTTCAGGTGGGGGCTGGAATACCGGGCTTAGGGCAGTCTTGGGGCTTTTATTCAATCCTTTGCCCCTTCCGGTCGATGTAATACCAATCATCGCTTTCCCAATAGTGGTATTCCCCATCCGAACCGGGAATTTCTTTCTGTTCTCCCGTGTCGGTTACTTTCGCCTTCCCGTTCTCGAAAGGAAAGCCAAAAGCGAAGCGTGGCTCTATGAGGGTATTGCCATGCTCGTCCGCATATCCGATACGCCCTTTTTCATCGACGATGCGGTAAACGCCTTCCTGCACGGAATCGTTGCCGTTGTCATACCTGTACGGGACATAGAGGCTTGCGGGATGGCTGTTGCCTGAGGATATGGCCGTGCAGCGGTCATGATAAAGGGTGAACAGCCATATTTCAAGCAGGATGGCAAGGACTGCAAGCACCGTGCAGACAAGGAAACGGAGGCGATAGCGTTGCCGCACCGATACATGGAACGCCCCGTAAAAGTCGTGCATCATGCGGTAACGCTCCCCGGTATAGATGCGCATATTCCTCCAAAGCAGTACGGGGAACGGCAGTATCAGCGGGAAAAGCGTAAGGCGGTTGTCTGTCTCGTAGAGGAAGCGGACAGCCGGAGTGTCCAAGAACTGTAAAACAACGGCGACCGGAAACAGAAGGCAGGCGAACTGGACCACGCTGATGACCGCAAAACTACGGTCAGGGAAGCCGTGCCGACAACTGCGCCACGTCCAATAAAAGAAGTGGTCGAAGAATCCGGGGAGCTTCGGCCGACCGGTTCTTTTATGTGGGGAGGCTTTCTTCATACGCTTGCGGCTATATAGATGCAAATAAAACGTATTTCTTCCAAACGGAAAAGAATTTTGCGGTGAAACTTTTTGAGTGATTGGACTTTTCACTATTTTTGCTTTGATGTATAACGGTTCGTCCGTAAGGTATGAATTTGGCTTTTTCTGTTATTGTTATGGAATGGTTCGATAAGATAAGCGAGTTTATGGAGGGTCTGCCGGAGTGGTTGCAGGCGCATCCGAGGTACGGCTACCTGATCGTGGCGGGAATCCTGCTGCTGTGGCTTGTGGGGATTGTCTGCGGATGGCGGTGGACGTACTCCCGTCCGGGAAGTTGGGAAGGGAATTTCTGGCTGGGTACGCTGGGTGAAAGGAGTTACCGTTTCTGGCTGGGGCTGATCGTTGCCGCCGCAACGGGATGCGCCCTGTTGCTGTTCTCCGTAACGGGATAAGCAAGCGGAAAACAAGGAAAGGAGGAAGCTATGTTCAAGGAACCGGCATACTGGATGTATTACTTCTGGAGCAAGAACAAACGTGCAAGGAAAGACAAGGCGGTTATCTCCAATGCCACGTGGACGATGGCAATCTTGTGGTTTCTTAACCTGACGGCTCTCCATCTTTTGTTCGAGGCATGGGGATGGGATATGCTGACGGGCTGGTTCTCTTCCCTGACGGATAAGGTGGAATGGAGCAGATTCAACCCGGTTGCCTACCTGTTCGCCGCAGCGATGCTCGCCCCTTTTATCTGGATTGCCAGAAAGCTGTATTACCGTCCTGCGAAGCTGAAAGCGATGCAGGCGAAGTACGAGACAATGGGCAAATACCGGAAACTGCTCGGTCAATGCCTGTTCTGGCTGTATATTACCGGCAGTTTCGCATCCTTCTTCATCATAGCCTGTAGATACTAATTGAAAAGTGCGCCAATATTCCAGTTGAAAATTGCGCCACCATAGGATAAGTATAATGACCTTTGTATAATCCAAATGCAAAGGTAAAATGAAGACTATGGTAGAAAGACAATCAATAATACACATGTATAGAGTATGCGGTTATAGCAAACGGCGTATCTCTCGTGAACTTCATGTCAGCCGTCATACCGTTGACAATATTCTTTCAAAGTACGAATCAGCCATCCGCACGGACAATCCAGAAGAGGCTTTGAGTGATTTGCTTACCATCCAGCCCAGGTATGACAGTTCCAGACGCCGTCCTCGCCGGCTCACACAAGAGATTAAGGATAAGATAGGATTTTGCCTGAAGAAGAATGCCGTTAAGATAGCTACCGGACTTCGCAAACAGCGCATGTTGAAAAAGGATATCCACCAGTTTCTGTTATCTCAAGGATACACCATCAGTTACGCCACAGTATGCAGTTATATAAAAAATATAGAGTCATACAAAGAGAAGAAAAAGAGCGAAGCCTTTATCCGGTTGTTCTATGAGCCTGGATGCATTGCCGAGTTTGACTGGGGTGAAGTTCTTCTTTTTATTGACGGCGTCAAAACCAAGTTTTATCTGGCCGTATTCACTTTCGGGCATAGCAATGGCAGATACGCCTATCTTTTCAGGCATCAGAATACGCTTGCCTTCATGGAATCCCACCGTAACTTTTTCAGGGATATACATGGTGTCCCCGCCATGATGGTCTATGACAATATGCGTGTAGCCGTCAAGAGCTTTGTCGGTGGTGATAAGAAACCTACAGAAGCTTTGATGAAGATGTCCGGTTTCTATTGTTTTGAGTACCGTTTCTGTAATGTACGGGCCGGATGGGAGAAAGGACATGTGGAGCGCAGCGTGGAATATGTCAGAAGGAAAGCTTTCTGCCTGACAGACCATTTTGGTGATATACATTCTGCCCAGGAGCATTTAAACCGGGTATGTATGCAGGTCAACAACGAGCAAGGCAGTCTTTCAACAGCGGAGAAAACATCACGTCTGGAAGCTGACCTGTCATCGCTGAAGCCTTTTCCCGGTAATCTGGGCTGTTTTGAGGTCTATGAGTACATTGTGGATAAATGGTCAACTATCAGCATGAAAAATGTTCATTATTCCGTACCTGATTCTCTTGTGGGAGAAAAAGTACATGTCAAGGTTTATAGTGAAAAAATCGTCATCCTGTACGGGAAGGAGAAAGTGGCCTCTCATCAACGCAGTTATTGCGGTGGAGACTGGTGCATCAAGCTGGAGCACTATTTGCGTACACTTTCCCGTAAACCGGGGGCATTGCCCCACTCTGTGGTTTGGCAAAGAGCACCGGAAGAACTGAGAAGGCTGTATGACATCCATTTCAAGGAGGACAACAGGACGTTTGTTTGGACTATGCCCGAAAAAATGGATTTTCCGGAACGGACATTGTCACGGCATGCAAGGAGCTGACCGGACGTGGTGTCAGAAAGATATCTCCGGACCAGGTAAAGGCCATGCTGCATGGTAGCGTACAGGGAGAGACAGAAGAAACCATGGAACCGCCTGTTCTCCCGGCACAACAGGAGAATATAGAAAGAGAAGCTGTGGATATGCTTGAAGGCATCACGGCGCTCATGACAGGATACAATGAAGTGCATGATATAATACCAACCATTTAAGTTTATAATATATGAAATCAGAAAAAGAAACCATTTATGACTATGCTGCAGAACTGAAGCTTCTGGCCTTTAAAGAGGAACTGGAATGCACCCTTTCATTGGCAGCTGAAGAAAACTGGAACCATCTGCAGTTCTTGACGGAATTGCTTGGAAAGGAAAGCGCCAGGAGAAGGGAGTGTAGAAGAAGATCAAGGATAAGATCTGCGGGATTTCCACAAATGAAGTATCTGCATGAGCTTGTTATGGAAGACATGCCCAAAGAGGCACAGGTAATATTACCTGAATTGGAGACACTGGACTTCATCAGACAGGGAAGAAACCTGGTCCTGTATGGAAATCCGGGAACGGGAAAGACGCATATTGCTACGGCTTTAGGAATAAAGGCCTGCCAACAGGACTTTACCGTATTGTTTACTTCAGTGCCGGTCCTGCTTACCCAGATAAGGGAGGCTAAATCAGCAAAGACACTGAGGACGCTACAATTAAGGTTTGAAAAATACGATCTGGTCATCTGTGATGAGTTCGGATATGTCAGTTGTGACAAGGAAGGAGGAGAACTGCTTTTTAACCACCTGTCGTTAAGAGCCGGAAAAAAGGCTACAATCATTACTACTAATTTGGCTTTTAACAGATGGAATGAAATCATAAAGGACAAGGTGCTTGTGGCGGCAATGGTTGACAGGCTTACACATAAAGCTTATCTGGTTAATATGACCGGACTGTCTTATAGGCTTAAGGAAACACAAAAAATGAGACAAGATAAATGAATATTTTAAACTTATAGTAATTTTGTAACAAGTTATGGATGGAGCTCTTTTCAATTAGAATACAGCGCACTTTTCAATTAGTATCTACACCGTAGTCTGAGTTATTTTAAAATAGCTAATATGCTAAACAAATATGAGAACAGTCTGGATACATCGGACTGCTTAGGAAATACCCAGCAAGACAAAATCCTGGAACAAGAAAAGGATACAGTCACACCAACAGAACATGAGGAAATATATGAAAATGACGTTACCCCTCCTACTGGCAATCATATTATAAATACTGTTGCAGATTTACTCCTTCAGCCTAATGCAGTAATATCTTCAGGAGGTGGTGGAGGAAACAGTAACCAGTTGGATGATGATGAAAGAAAAAGGAAAAATCGTGAACATATTAGAAGTAGAAGAAGATGATAAAGAAAGAAATAGAGGAGCTGCTCTCCTATCCATATACAATGAGTTTAAAGATGAAATAAAGGCCATACGGACAGACATTCAACATTTGAATATTCAACAGCCCCAGCAATCAGAGAACAATCAAGAATTAAATTCATTGTTGAAGGAAACAATTGTAAATGCTGTAAACGACACTATAAATGCCCACATAAACAGTAGAGAAAACTATGCTGATGAAGTCAGTAGAAGATGTAAGAATACTATTGATTTTGCAATTGAAAGGGAAACCAAACTGGTTAATAATGTGGTATTTCCCAAACTCTCCCCTATTATTCAAATCGATAAAAAGGTTGATGCCATAAATGAAAGGCTTAACGGAATCGAAAATGACATACAGAAGATACCCAAAAATAATATAGATAATGCCAACAATCATAGATTTCTCTGTATAATGTTAATTATTATTACTTGTATATTTTGGGTATTGGGAAATTTTCTTTACATGGATTTAAATCAAAGGTATAATGAGTTAAAGGAGAGCCATGAAATTGTAATGAGGAATATTAGTTCCGATAAAATCAAAAAATAAAAATTGCCAAGTATATTTAGTGAAAGTTATTAATTCAACTTTAGATATGCTTTTTACTTGCTGAAAATTTCTCCAATTGAGAATTTTTCAATATCTTTGTATAAAGTCAATGTAATTGAATTAAAATGAAGAAAATTAATCGGTTAAAAGTTGTACTTGTAGAACAAAGGAAAACAGGTAAATGGCTAGCAGAACAGTTAGGGAAAGATCCTTCAACTATTTCAAAGTGGTGCTCAAATACCACCCAGCCACCACTTGATATGCTCGTGAATATCGCAACTTTATTAAATGTGGACATTAAAGAATTGATAAACGAAAAGAATATAAAATAATATATATGGCAAGACCTATATTCTCAGGACATGAGTCGTTTGCGTGTAAGTCACATTGGCTTAAACGCGGTTACGACTTTGTTATTGCAGACAGAAACTTCAATGACGATGATGCCGTTGTACATCTTGGCGTTGGTAAAAATATGGTAGCTTCAATCCGTTTTTGGCTGAAAGCTGTTGGCTTGTTACAGGATAATGAATTGAACCCTATTGCAGACTATCTATTTAATGATGAAAATGGACAAGATCCATATATAGAAGATATTGGCACATTGTGGTTACTTCATTTTATGTTAGTAAACACTCAATATGCAACAATCTATAAAACTACATTTGTAGACTATCATCGCCAGCGAAATATTATCGAAAAAGGCAGATTGCAGAACTATATTAAGCATACTTGTTTTGAGGGAACGACTTATAATAACTTTTACAACGATAATACTGTAAAACGAGACATTGGAGTAATGCTCCATAATTATTGTACAAAGAATGTTGGTAATATCAATATAGAAGATAGTAATTCTTTGTTTACCCCCCTTAATTTAATATGCGAAACAGATAAGGATACATACATGTTTAACTATGATACTCGCAGCAATCTACCAAGCTTGATATTCTTGTATGCTTTGTTGGTCAAGTTTGAAGGACAAAATAGTATCTCATTTGATGATATAGCAGAATTAGCTTTAATATTCTGCCTAACAAACAATGACCTTCTTAATGTTATTAAAAAAGTGTGCGACTTATATCCATCAGAAATTGTATTCTCTGATGTGGCCGGAATTAAGGAATTGCAGTTCCGTACAACAATAAATTCAATAGATGTGCTTAACAGATATTATGAGGCGAACTAATATGAAATACACTCCATCAATAAATATTGCCCAAACAACCTTCAATCCTGCTGGTTATATTGTAACTCAAAATGCATTAGGAGTTATTGGCAACATTGTAGACTCGTTTAATGCAGGCGTACATTCGTTCAACATTATTGGCTCATATGGAACTGGGAAATCCAACTTCATACTAGCTCTTGAGCATGGATTGCAAAAAGGCAGTAAACTTATAACCAATAAGGGACAATTTAATGGATTTATTAAATTTAGATTCGAAAAAATTGTCGGTGATTATGCATCTCTACAAAAAGTTCTAGCTGAGCATCTATTTCCTACGAATGCATCGGATAATTTATTTGAGAATCTAAGACTCTACTTTAAACAGGCAGAAAAACGTGAGGAGTTTGTTGTCCTCGTTATCGACGAGTTTGGTAAATTGTTGGAATATGCGGCAAAGAACACCCCTGAGAGGGAATTATATCTTTTACAAAAGTTTACAGAGTTTATCAATGATGAACGACGTAATGCTATTTTAATCACTACACTCCATCAAAATTTCAACTCTTATGCACGTACCCTGACTGAAAGTCAGAGAAATGAATGGACAAAGGTTAAAGGTCGTTTTAAGGAAATAGTATTTAATGAGCCAGTTGAGCAATTACTTTATCTTGCATCAAAGCGTATTGAGAAGTTGCAACGCGAGGTCATTAATCAGAACTTTGAACACATATACAATCTTGCCATAACAAGCAAATTTGCTAGTTCATCTATCACTTATGATACCGCTTTAAGCTTGTATCCTTTAGACCTTTTTGCTGCGCAAGCATTGACACTTTCTATTCAACGTTATGGCCAAAATGAGCGGACTCTATTCTCATTTTTGGAAGCCACAGGTCAAGGTTCTCTCTTAACTTTTAAGGAAAGTATAGATACAACATATAGTTTGGCTGATGTCTATGACTATGACATCTATAATTTCTATTCATATCTATCGGAGGTGAATTCCGACTCGGCTGCTTGGACTAGCATACGTGTAGGATTGGAACGCGTTGAGAGTTTATTTGAAGGAAGAATAGCAGTAGAGGCAATCAAATTAATAAAAACGATAGGTATGCTTAACCTCTTTGGGAAAGCAGGTGTTCAACTCAACAAAGAAGACTTATCTGCATACGCAAAATTTGCACTTGGAATTAGTGCTCCCGAATATATTATAGAGTTACTTACTCAACACAAGATAATTCGTTATGCTACTTATAAATCGCAGTACATCTTGTTTGAAGGTACAGATGTTAATATTGAAGGTGAATTGTTAAAAGCTGCCGGAATAGTTCCTCGCTCGAGAGATGTCGTGGAGAAACTTGTCGCATGCTTTAATCTCCCTACTGAGTTTGCTAATGCGTCATACTTCCGTAAGGGAACTCCTAGATACTTTAAGTATGAAATCTCCGATCAGCCAATAATTAGTCAGCCACAAGGTGAAATTGATGGATACATCAACTTAATTTTTAACGAGAGTCTTACATTAGAGAATCTCAAACAGCATTCAGCAGGTGTTAAGGAGGCAATTCTGTACGCTTACTTCAAGAAGGCAAATCAAATCATTGACCATGTATGGCAATTAGATAAACTGGCCTATGTACAAAAAGATGTTGACAGTAAGGACAATGTCGCACAAAAGGAAATTAAAGCTCTGATTGCACACGAACAAAACCTTTTGAACGCAAGTGTACTCAATACGCTATTCAATTTTAATGAGGATGTAGAATGGGTCTATCGTGGTGAAGTGATTGATATATCTTCAAAAGCAATGTTTAACAAGTGGCTATCTACAATCAGCAATGATGTGTACAGTGATACTCCTATATTCATCAATGAGATGGTTAATAAGCATAAGCCAAGTAGTGCGATGTCAATAGCTCGCGTAAACTTCCTTACTCATCTTTTGGAAAATGGTGCAAATGCTAATCTTGGATTCGAAGATGGAAAATTTCCACCAGAGAAAACCATATACCTGACACTACTTCATAATACAGGTATTCATCGACGCATTGGACGAGAATATATACTAGACGCTCCGATTGATGAGAGCTTTTTACCTTTGTGGAATGCGTGCGAGAATTTCCTTGAAAGCAGCAAGGAAAAGCCTCGGAAATTGGGAGAATTAATTAAGATATTACGTTCTCGTCCATTTAAGTTGAAACAAGGCGTTATAGATTTATGGCTACCTGCATTCTTGATTATCAAAAAGAATGATTATTCACTCTATAATGATACTGGAATATATATTCCTACAATTACTCGCGAAGTGCTTGATATTATGCAGAAGTCTCCTGTAGGCTTTTCTGTTAAGGCTTTCAATGTTGATGGGGTCAAACTTGACTTGTTCAATAAATATCGTGAAGCTTTGAATCTGTCACAGGATGCGGAATTTACAGCAGAGAGTTTGATAGAAACAATTAAGCCATTCTTGTTATTCTACAAGAAACTTAACAAATATGCAAAACACACGAAGCGATTACAAAAATCAACTGTAAAATTTCGCACAGCATTGGCATTAGCAAAAGATCCTGAGAAGACTTTTTTTGAGGATTTGCCTCGTGCATTAGGTTTCAAAGATACCGAAATTGCTGAAAACACCGATGTTTTAATGCGATATGTTGAGTTGTTACAAAAGTCAATTAGGGAACTCCGTATGTGTTACTCTAATCTTATTAACCGTTTAGAGGGCATGTTAGTTGAGGAACTTGGCTTAAAATCGAAGGAGTACGCATCATATAAAGTTGAGTTAGAACATCGTTATGCGTCAATTAAGACATACTTATTGACAGAACGACAAAAAACTTTCTTGACACGTATTATAGCTAAAAATACTGACCGAACAACATGGTATCAATCGCTCGCTTATATTGTGCTTGACAAACAGTTAGAGTCGTTGTTGGATGAAGAAGAGGCGTACTTGATGGATAACCTCATACACTCTTTCAAAGAACTTCTAAAATATGTCGAAATCAGCGACAAGGGATTAACAAACGAAGACAACTTCTTCCGATTTGAGATTATTTCGAATAACGGCGCTGCAACGCAACAAATCATACAGTTAAGTTCTGTAAAGACCAAACAAGCTAAAACTCTTGAAGAAAAGATTAATAAGTTTTTGTCTGGCGATCGAGACATTGATACGTATACACTTTTAAGTATAATAAAAAAAATTGAACAATGACTAAAGTAAGACATGTACTTGGTATTTCTGGAGGTAAAGATAGCGCAGCTTTAGCCATCTATATGAAGCAGAAATACCCAACATTAGAAGTGGAGTATTACAACTCTGATACGGGCTGTGAATTGGAAGAGACAGAGAAACTTGTTGATAACTTGGAGTCTTTCCTTGGCAAGGTTGTGCGATTAAAAGCAGCAGAAGGTAGCCCAGAGCCAACACCTTTTGACCACTTCTTAAAGATTAGTGGAGGCTATCTCCCATCGCCACAGGCTCGCTGGTGTACTCAAAAGATGAAGTTAGCGGAGTTTGAGAAGTTTGTTGGAGATGATCCCGCTGTTTCATATGTAGGTATTCGTGGAGATGAAGACAGAGAGGGATATGTTTCTACTAAGCCCAATATACAAGCTATTTTCCCATTTAGAAGAAACATCTGGAGTCTCGATGTTATACATAAAGCCTTACACAATGAGAATTTGGAGTTAATAACCGACCTTTACAAGTTGTGGACTCCAGAAAACATCAAAAAAGAGGCTATTGAGATTGCATCAACTCCTATAAACAAATCATTCTATTACAGTCGTAAACTGAATGCACTACTTGATGTAAGCATTAAAACATTCAATCGAGTAGTGTTTGAGTTCCTGAAGACTACGGATTATCCTGTTGGCAAGTTGGATAAATTCCCCCTAATAGATAATGAGGATGTACTTGTCAAAGAGGATATTCTTAAAATATTGGATGAAAGTGGTGTTGGTGTACCCGCTTACTACAACCCTATCGAATTTGAAGTAGATGGTAAAAAAGGTAAGTATTGCCGTAGCCGTTCTGGTTGTTACTTCTGTTTTTTTCAACAACGTATTGAATGGATTTGGCTTCTTGAACAGCATCCAGAACTATATAAGAAGTCAATGATGTATGAGAAAGATGGCTATACCTGGATTCAAGGTGAAACTCTTGAAGAGTTGAGCCGCCCAGAACGAGTACGACAAATAAAATTGGACTATATCAAGAAGCAAGAGGGCTTTAAGGCAAAAGCCACTAGTGGCTTACTTGTAGATATGTTCGATGATGACAATGAAATACCTTGTGCTAATTGTTTTATATAAAAAATATGGAAAATGAAGTTACAAATGTCGGTTTTACTGTTGATGCTGGATTAATTCAGCGTCTAGGATATGAATTGGTTGGTCGTGCTGAGACAGCTGTCTCTGAGCTAATTAAAAATTCATATGATGCTGATGCGACAGTTGTTGATGTCGATTTTATCAATGCATTTACCCAAGGAGGTTCATTAATCATATCTGACAATGGACTCGGCATGACAAAACAACAATTAATTAATGGGTTTATGAGAATTTCATCTACTGACAAACTCCATAATCCCACATCTATACGTTTTAATCGAACAAAGGCAGGAAAGAAAGGAATAGGAAGATTTGCTGCACAGCGTTTAGGTGAACGGTTGATTCTTGTTACACAAACTAAAGAATCCACAAATGCAATACAAATTGAGATTGATTGGGATAAATATTCTATTGATAAAGACATAACAACTATTACTTTCCCTATACGAAATATTCCAAAAGAAAAAGTAGAAGGAACAACGATAAAAATACATGGTCTTAGAGAAAAATGGACAGAGGCATCGATTAAGCGTATATATCGATATGTATTAGATCTGTTTCAGCCTGATTATTTATCAGAACGGAGTAAAGTTGATAAATTAGCTATTCAAAATGAAGAAACATTTAAAGTTAATTTCAATTTAGTCTCTAATGAAGGGAAGCGTTCGTTTTTAAATGATCAAATATCAGTATTTGATAAATCATTAGCCATTTTTGAGGGACATGTCAACAAAAATCATCATGGTATCATCACAATAAAAAGTGAAAGTCTTGATATAGATGATACTATGGAAATTACATATAAAAACGAAGAGAACAATTATTCTGCTCTTACAGATGTATATTTCAAAATTCACTATTTTATTTATGACAGACCGATGTACTACGGGGATAGGATATCTGGGCCTGAATTAAAAAAAATTCAAGAATTGTCTAAAACCGCAAGTGGAGTCAGACTTTATAGAAATGGATTCAGAGTATTGCCATATGGAGAGCCTAAAGATGATTGGACAAATATTGATAAACGTTGGAGTACTGAATCTGGTAAAATCAATATTCCTTTGAATAATCAGAATTTATTTGGCTTTGTAGAAATAATCGATCCTACTGGTAATATTTTTGAAGAAACAGCTAGCCGCGAAGGACTAATTGAAAATGATGCCTTTAACCAGTTGTCCAGTTTTATTAATAAATCACTCATTGCAGCCAGAAGTAGGATTGCTGAAAGAATTAAAGTATTCAAAGAAAAGCAAAATAATGATGATTTTACACAGGATTCATATACAAAGGATCATACCACTCAAGAAATGTTCATTAAATTGAAGAATATTATTGATGGTAAGTATATTCAAGATGCGAAAACTAAAAATGAAGAACAAGATACAGATCGTGATAAAAAAGAAGGACTTGAAATAATAAAGAAACTCGAAAATCTAATAGAAGAGGCTGGTATGCTTAGAGTTTTAGCAGGCCTAGGATTGACTATTGGAGAGTTTACACACGAAATGAAGCAATTCCATTCTTCTGTATATAGTCATATAAGTATATTAAATCAATTGAATCTATGCAATGAAGCTCAAGAACAAATAAATGAGATAAAAACTGTTTTTGACAATTTATTCAATTATACTGATTATTTTGGTACAACAATTTCTCAAAACACAAACAGAAAAAAAACTCCTGTTGATTTATTGGCTGTTTTGGATAGATTTAAAAAAACAATAAAAAACGATTTAGAGAAAAATAAAATTAATTTTAAAGTGGACGCTTTTGATTTTGATGTTACAACGATTCCTATGCATAGTTCTGAGTGGAACTCCATTTTATACAATCTATATACAAACTCAAGAAAAGCAATCAAAAGAGCAAATGTTGTTGGTAAAATATTAATTGAAGTAGGTGTTGAAGAGAATAATGTATTTATTAATTTTTTAGACAATGGTGATGGTATTCCAAAAGAGAACATCAATCGAGTATTCAATGCATTCTTTTCAACCTCTACTCCTGCAAGTTTTGATGCCCCAAACGAAGAACAGTTGATTGGTACTGGCCTTGGGCTAAAAATAGTTAAGGATATTATTGTTTCATATAAAGGAAGTATTTGTATTATTCCTTCATATGAAGAATATTCTACTTGTTTTCAAATTAAAATTCCTAAAAATTAATAAATACAATCAACTATGGCTATACATTATTATTACATTGATGATGATCCTGAATCTCAAAAAAAAGTTGAAGGTTTTAAAAATGAAGAACTATCTATTGATGCCATGCAACATAAAGATTCTTGGGAGTTACAACTAGAATTCTTAAAAGAATATGAAGATAAATATGATGGTTTAATTCTCGATTTAAAATTGGATGATCTTCCGAATAACAATAATATTCGGGCGAAATTCAGAGGAACTTCTATCGCTCAAGAAATTAGGACAAGACAGAAAGAAGGAATATTGAAAAGTTTTCCAATAATTCTGTTTTCTGCAAATGACAAGACGAAGCAAGCTCTTGAAAAATCAGGAACAGATTTATTCGATATTATAATTGACAAATCAAAGTTGGATGAAATAGCATTTCCTATATATACAAGACAACTTATTGATTTGTCTAAAGGATACAAGTATTTGTGCGATTCTTCCTTGACAACAGCAAAAATATTTCAGATTGATGATTCTTTTATTGACACTAGATTTTTGAGTGAGTTTTATGAATTAAGAAAGGCTCCTGTTCATATTCAAACCAAATTCTTAATTACGGAATTTTTAACGAGACAAGGATTACTTATAGATGAGGATGTTCTCGCTGCTCGTTTAGGTATTAATAAAGCAACATCAACAGATTGGAATAAGTTGTTGAAAGTACTTTCTAAAAATAAATATAATGGAGTCTTCAATAATGGATGGCCACGTTGGTGGATAAATCTAGTAGAAAAATGGTGGAATGAAAATATTAAATCTGAATCTATTTTGCGTTCGACACCAGCAAAAGAAAGGGTTGAAATAATTAAACGAGCTACAGGCTTGGAACATTTGATTGCTGCTGAAAAAATAAGCAAAGCGGACAGTGATGAGTTTTGGACTCTCTGTAAGGGATACCATCTTCCATTAGATCCAGTTGACGGATTAATCGTTCAAGGTCAGGATAATTTATATCCATGGCAAGAACCTGAATATGTTTCTGTAGAGGCTGCACTTTGGAGAACGAATATTGACGACTGGATTAGTGTTGCTGATGTAGAAAAAGAGAGGTATGAAGAACTAAAGATCTTATATTCACGCAAAAAACAATAAACTATGGGAAATTCTGTAGCATCAATTCAATATATAGCCAGTATCCTCAAGAAGAAGAAACTTTGTCTTGACACATCACCTTTAACAAATGGATATAATAAAGCAGAAAGGGTGTGGAATGTTGCAAAATTAAAATTTACAATAAAAGATAATATTCCAAGAAATACTACTCCCTTAGTTCCATCTTTGGATGTACTTTTAGATGTATTCTATAAAGAAACTGATAATACAGATATCCCATTATCACAGTACAATTTCAGGGTAACTGTGGAGGGAAAGAATCAAAATGGATTGTTTAAATCGTCTTGGCATTTAGATTATGACAACAATAATGTCCAAGATTTTATTCATCCTCATTTTCATATAACTTGGGGCGGAAATAAAATGAAAGATTTAAATTTAGGTGAAGTATTACTATTACCAACTCCTCGCTTTTCGTATCCTCCTATGGATATAGTCTTGGGAGTTGATTTTATTCTTTCTAATTTTGTAAAGGTTGATATTTACAAGCAAATACAAAGTGATTCGCAATATAAAGCTGCTGTAAAAAATGCACAAGAAAAATATTGGAAACCATATATTCTATCATTAGCACATCATTGGTGTGGTAATAGTTGTCAAAAAATCCAGTTAACAAATATTAAAGCTAAACATTTTCACCCTACTTTGATAGATTAAAGTTCATGTTTAAAACTGATATCATATGGCCAAATCACAGGCGTTACAAATCGCACACTGAGTGGGAACCTATAGGTTTCTTCTCTGATTGTTTGTGTAATGCAATACAGTTTGATTTGATGCTTGGATTCTTTTCATCTTCTGCTATTAGTGTGCTTGCTAATGGATTTGCTACATTCCTTTATAATGGTGGCAAGATGAGACTTATCATAAATGATATATTAACAGAGAATGATAAATTAGCCATTGCAAAAGGTATAAACACAAATGTAGATTTACCATGTTTTGATTTATCAGATATACAGAGTATATATAAGACTCTTACAGAAAGGGACAAGCATTTTTTTGATTGCATAGCATGGCTTATTCGTAATGATAGAATAGAAATAAAAATAATTTCTCCCAAAAATAACGTAGGTATATCTCACACAAAATCAGGAGTATTCTATGATGGGGTTAATATTGTTGGATTTGATGGCTCTTGTAACTTTTCAAGAACTGCTTTAGTTGACAATATTGAAAGTTTGACTGTTTCTTGTGATTGGGATGGCACAATTGAAACAGCCAAAATCAATGCTATACATGAAGAGTTCGAGCAGATTATTCAAGAGAATGACAGAAGTGTTTCCTATATCTCTGTTAAGAATATTTCAACCCAAATAACAAAAGTTATTGAGGATAAATCATTAACAGATTTATTGGAGTCAGAATATAACATTTTAAACAAACAGACTCAACAGTACACTTCTGCATCTATATGCAGAGCTTTAGAGCGAGCTAAAGATAGAGTAGAAGCCATAATTGAGACTATTAGACAGGATAATAAAAGCAAGTCTATTATTGTTAATTCTGTTCCAAGCTTTCCTTATTCATCAGGACCTAGAGATTATCAAAATCAGGCATTTGAGAATTGGAAAAGTAATAAGCAGAAGGGATTGTTTGCTATGGCAACGGGTACAGGCAAAACTATTACATCTTTAAATTGCTTGTTGGAAATATATAAAAGATGTGGATATTATAAAGCTATAATTCTTATGCCCACAATTACATTGGTCAATCAATGGGAAATAGAATGTAAAAAATTTAATTTTAATAATATAATCAAGGTCTGTTCCAAATTTAAGTGACATGACGAAATCGATTCAATAACATTGAATGAACAGCTAAGGGGCAAAGATAATAAACTATCCTACATCATTATTTCGACCTATGAGTCATTTACTAAAACTGCGGTATTTAAAGCATTAACAGTTTTCCCTAAAACAAAATTGCTTCTAATAGCAGATGAAGCGCACAATATGGGAGCAAAGCGCATTATGGAACTTATGGATGGGATACCATATTTACGTCGTATTGGTTTATCTGCAACTCCGGAAAGACAATTCGATGATGTAGCGAATAAAGTTCTTCAACGTTTTTTTGGAGCAGAAGACAAATATACTTATGAATATTCAATGAAAGAGGCTATAGATAAAGGAGTTCTTTGTCGTTATTATTATTATCCTCATTTAGTAAAACTAACGGCAAATGAAATGAATGAATATGCAGAACTTTCTATCAAATTAGCCAAATTCTTTAATAACGATAAATTCGACGAACACAATGAAATTCTCACAGCATTATTGTTAAAGCGTAAACGAATTATTCATAAGGCACATAATAAGTTAAAAGTATTCAGACAAATTATAGAGGAGAGATTCCAAGAAAAGGGAAATCTAAAATATACTTTAGTTTATGTACCTGAAGGTGTGAGGCCTGATAACGAAGAGGCTGACTATTATGGCTCTTTTGAGACTATGCCTAATGATGACTTTTCAGAACACTTAATAGATGAGTATTCTGCTGTTGTTAGAAATGTTGATAGTCATATTACAGTAAGAAAATTTACAGCCGAATCAAAAGATAGAGATTCTATGTTGGAAGGTTTTGCTGCAGGAGAAATCGAAGTACTTACTTCAATGAAATGTTTGGATGAAGGTGTAGATGTTCCAAGAAGTGAATTAGCAATATTTTGTGCTAGTACGGGAAATCCTCGACAGTTTATACAAAGGCGAGGAAGAATATTGCGCACGCATAAAGATAAACATATTGCTATAATTCACGATCTTGTTGTAGCTCCAGAAGTGAGTAGTGAGTCTGAGTCGTATTCTATGGAAAGGCGCTTATTAGAGAATGAACTTAAAAGAGTAAGAAACTTTTCACTACTTTCTGAAAATAGCGATGATACACTAAAAGAACTTGACGATATTACATCATATTATAACCTATCACTATTTTAAGCTATGGCAAAAAAATATGTAACTAATGGAGACAGAATTCTCCAAGCAGTCCTTGCAGATGAGGATTTAATTAGATTTGGCGAGTATAATCCTGCCGAATACAATGACTTGAATATAGCTTTATATTCTAACAATCTCGTTGTTAAAACTGTAGCTCAAATAATTTCTGGGGTAAATAATGGAGATAATAACAAAGAGATTTATACTGTTGTAACAAACTTCCTAAAAAATAATATCTAATGATAATCAAAAAAATTGTCATAACAAATTTTCGCAGCTATTATGGGGAAAACACTTTTGAATTATCAAAGGGGTTGACTCTTATTATAGGTGGCAATGGCGATGGTAAGACAACTTTCTTTGAAGCTTTGGAGTGGCTGTTGAACACGTCTTTGGAAATTAAAGAGTTGTCAAATGTTTCAGAGATGCGCAAATCTGAACTAGCTATAGGTGAAGTAGATACAATGTCCGTATCTATGCTGTTCGAGCATAATGGTGAAAAAGAAGTTACAAAGAGCTTGACTTTTGAAAAAATGTCGGATGGTAACTGCAAAGTAACTAATTATTCATTCCGTGGTTATGAGACAGATGGTGCAGAACGAATGCTTCGTACGGGGAAATCTCTTATTGACAGTTGTTTTGATTCCTATATCAGAAGATACTGTCTATTCAAAGGAGAGAGTCAATTGAATGTTTTTAATGAACCAACTGCGTTAAAAACTTTAGTTGATAAATTCTCCGATATTCGTAAGTTTGAAGATTTTGTTGAAGTAGCTTCAGATCTTGAGCAAAAGTCCGAAACTGCATATACAAAAGAATGTAAGTCAGATACAAAAGTTGCAAAACGTGTAGGCGAGTTACAAAGAAGGAAGGAAGAACTAGAAGGTAAAATTTCCGAACTAAGGCGTGATATTAAAAAGCAAGAAGAGGTTGCTAGCACATATCAGCTAAAACTAGATGATTTGGAAAAGCATCAAGCGACGAGTGAAAGATATCAAGAAATTAAAGATCGCCTTAAAACGAAAAATGAGAAACTTTCGCGGCTTAAAAGTTTGATTCTTGTCAATTATAATGCAGGACTTCTTGATAATTTCTGAATTCTGTCTCCGTACACACAAATTTTCAAAGAATTTCAGAAAAAAGTATCTGCTTTAAGCAAGGAAAAGAGACTTCAAAATGATCAAGATATTGCAACAAAGGCTGCTGCAAAAGCAAAAAAGGAAGTAGTTGATGAGATAGCTTCTTTTGCAAATGGTAAAAGTAAACTACCATGGTACCTTCCAGATGAGCAAACCATGCGCGAAATGCTTGATGATGAAATTTGTAAGGTTTGCGGCCGTCCTGCATTAAGGGGAACTGAGGAATATAAGTTCATGGAGGGTAAACTCCATGAATATATACGTCATATGCAAGAAGAGGCTGATATTAAGGCGGAAGAACTGAAAGAAAAGCCATTATTCGAAGGGCGTGCCATAGAGGATTTACATGCTATGTCTATTAGTTTTGGAGGTACTACAGCAATGGAAATAGCAAAAAAATACCAAGAAGTCAAAGACCTTATAGAATTCGTTGATGATAGGAAAAAAGATATAGCTATTGTCGAAGCAGAAATTCAAGAAATTGAAGATGAAAAATCACGCTTGCTTATACAAGCTAATGGTATTTCTGAAAATATGCTTGATAAAAATTTCAATGATATTAAAGGCTACTTTGAACAACGCAATAGAGCCAAGCAGCGTATTTCTGACTATAAGGCTGAGATGAAAGATTATCAGAATGACTTAGAAAGAGTTAGACAAGAATTTGATAGCTTAGAACCATCATCTGGCATGGCAAAAGTTTATGGTAAAGTTCATACTCTGCTAGATAAGGTTATGAAAGCTTTTATTAATGCAAAGAAAGAAAATCTACGTCGGTTCTTAGCTTCGCTTTCTGAGAAGACTAATGAATACTTCAAATTACTAAATGAAAATGATTTTCGCGGTGAAATTCGTATTCGTCAAACGGCAAATGACTCCGCAGAAATTAGGCTCTTTAGTTCTAATGGAACATATATTAAAGATCCTGGTGGTGCTCAAGAAACTACTATGTATATGTCACTTCTATTTGCCATATCAGGCTTGACTACATTAAAAAAGGAAGAAAACTATCCCCTGATTTTTGATGCACCTACGTCTTCTTTTGAGGATTTCAAAGAGAATGTTTTCTACAATATCATTGACAAAATTGATAAACAATGTATAATTGTTACTAAAGATTTGCTTGAGGTTGATAAGAAAACTGGTCATAAAACATTAAACACTGAAAAAATTGAGAGTATGACTTGCTCGGTATATAGAATTGAGAAAAAAGCCGGGTACGATCAAGAAGATTTGTCAACAATAAGAACAATAATAACTCCGATTAAATAATGGCAGCAGAAAAAATATTAGAAATTTGGGCAAAGCGCAATCCAGAATGGGAGACAAAATATGAAGATACTATTATCAAAGTTTTTTGTAATTATGGTAAAGGTACAACCAGTTATCAAGAAACACGCGCAAAAAAGTTTGGTGCTGGTTATGAAATATTTATCATTGCATTCTTCATTGGATTATATTTTAATAAAACGAAAGAACTTGTTGCTGATAAGTCTAAACGCAAGAGTTTTGGATGGGCAATTGAGAACTGGGGTAATATTGAATCACGTTCAGGACGTAAACAGTATTCTCGAATTAGAGAGTATATGTTTATGGCATTAGTTGCTAAAACAGAAGTTGATTGGATTGCACTTGATAAAGGAGAAATAACATCTCGTAAGGTGGTAGATTTGCTTATTGATAAGATGGAACAATATGCAAATTATGGTTTTGATTATATAGCTGACAAATTAGAAGATAATCCTGATCATTTCTTTAAAGATAGAGCATTCTTGAATGAAATCATCAAATTTATGATCTCATCAGAAGATGTTAAGACAGATAATAATGACGATGAAGAAGCAGAATCTTTAGATTAATTTTTCGGATTATAAATATCAGATTTAAAATAGAGGACTAGGTCAAAATGTTCATTCGGTTCTATAATGACTGCTAGGTGCGGGCCGTTTGGGATGAAGAACATTCCAAATGGAGGTTTTCGGATGTTGATATAGTTCGCGTAATCAATGATGAAGCGGATTATGCGAAAACGAGCGACTATTAGCTTTGGCTTAAAAAGAAACTGAATGCTGAGGTTACCAATGGTTAAAATAAGCCGCCGATACCCTTGACAGTTAGTGTCACAGACACTAATCCAGCATTATCCCAACAATAGAATAAATGCGTTTTTTGACCGGTTACTTATAGCGTGATAATCAAAGCCAAGAGAAAGCGTATTCGCTGTTTCAGAGTGTCTGGCTGAGCAGTTTAGAGCCCGGCTGTATAAAAAGTTTGCAACAGACTCACGCCTACTTGTTTGGCGGTCTGTATGAGTTTGTGGCACAGATTTATATCAAAAATATCATTACCGGAGACTTCACATTTCATTTGTAAGCCTCTGGTAAAGTGAGTATTGCAAAATAGAATTATTGATGTTAGATCTTGCATAAGAGAGTATTACCCTCAAGAATAGGCACTGTCCAGAAAATGGTTTGACATCACTACCCAATTCTTTTAAATATATTTTTTTATATTCTGTTTCTTGAGCTTGCTCTATTTTCTCAACTTGAAACCTGGTATTTCGCAAAAAATCTATTTGCATTTCATCGCCATGTTTACATATCTCAAAAAGGTTTCGTGCCCTAGTTTTTCCATTTTTCAAAGGAGAAATGATATAAACATTATTATACCTTTCCTTATGCCAATCATAATTTGTGCAAGTCAAATTATGAGGAATATTGATAATATCTCCGACTTTCATATCGCATTTGTCATAATCATTACAAAAACGATATAAGATAGGATCAGTATTTATCGGTGCTTTATTTACCATATCATCTAAAGTATCGAATAGATTTTGTATAAAATCCGTAATTCCTTCATAGTAGTAATCATCCCTAAAAATATATGAATATTTTCCTAAAAATAATCTCAATAATACTCTCTGAACATCAGACAATTTAAATTCAAGCTCCTTCTCTGATGGTTCTTTAATTATTTTGTTACAGTTCGATATTATTCTATCAGAAAGATAATTAAGTCGGTCATCTATACCTTGTTCACTCATCTCTCCAATAGAAGTATCAAAAAATAGTTCTCCATAATTTGGATGTTCCTTGCAAAATTCATTTTCTGCATTAATAAAATATTGTAAATCTTTAACCATACATTTCTTTGTTTGTCATTTTGCAATTTTTATACAATAATTTTAGTTCATACTCTCACAATTTCCTCATATTTATATTGTGAAAATCATTCCATCCTCTACTGTCTCTTTCATACGAACATTTCAATACCTTCATTGAAAAAAGATGATGTTCATCAATATTATCTAAAGACCAACTGCTATATTTTGAATAAACATATAACATTTTCAGACTTTCAACGGTTCCGTTTCCGGATGCATATCTCTGCATAACTGCATGTTTAACTTCAAAACAGGAATTAGTCAATGTACTGTTCTGACCAGAAGATATCATGACCATATTACCCAGACAATCTCGTTTCCAAGCAACTTCCGGTCGAGATTCATCGTCCCAATAGAATCTAGTTTTGTCACCATACTCATCTTTAGGATGCTGTGGGGCAATGTGCTCAATAGAACGATTCCTTCTGAATACATATTTTTCAACGACATTGAGTAACTCATTTTTAAAGAATAACTCTCTTTGTTCCCATAAATAGTAATCTATTCTCCAAAACCAATATCTATCAATGGTTGTGTATGTCAGATTATTATCGACAACGCTTTGTTCTGGATGCCATTTATTATCTATTGCCTTAAGTTTGGCAAGATATTCTGTAGCGTTAATATCAAGACTATTATTAATTGAAACAAAACATTCCAAATAGGTTAGCAATTGGGGCATCCACATATAATATGTCATGGCTGATGAAGCGGAATATAGCATAGCAAGATACATCCTAACCTTCATCTTCTCTTTGTCATCTCCTCTATATAATTTAAATGGGTAAGGCTCCTCATCTTCATCGTTCATTCTAATAATGAAATAATCTGTAATCAGACGATACAATCCCAGTTTCCGCATAAAAATTTCTGCATCAAGATCACGTTTATCAAAGGCCCACTTGAAAGTGTCACATAGTTTTCTCACATCAAAGAAATCTGTAACAAGCATACCTTCTACTACCTTTCCATCCTTTTCTTGTTCAGAAATATTCATATTAAGGCATATATATAATACCTGCAAAAGAAATTCTGGAAATGTCAGGAGTGAATGTTCATCAGTACGTCGTTTTACAATCTTATATGGATTCTCAGTATTGATGGCTATGTCACCAATAGCTATAGAGGTAGCTTCCAAGTCCTGATTGTCGTCAGAATCCTCCTCCTCTTCAATATCAAATTTAGTTTGATATTTTTCAAATGCATTATCTATATTCCCGTTTTGGATTATCTCAATCATAACATTTTTATAACGATTCCTCAAGCTGTCGAGCTGTTCATTGTTATGTTTTCTGAGAATCATCTTCTCCATTATGCTACAAGCATTCCAAAGAAGAGTATATTTTTCCTTATCAGTGCGCAAACGCCGGATGATATCGACTTTGAGTATTTCATAATTCTCCAATGATTTACCCGAGGTGTTCATCCTTTCAAAATAAGTATTCAATTCCATAGGGGAATAGTTTCTTGGAAGTTCAGAAAGAAAAAATGTTAGTTTCTCGAAAATATAATTCTCAAAATCTTTATCTGAATTATTCTGTAGTATTTTCTTCAAGTGTTTTGAAATATAATTCAATCCATTTTCCATTTTTTCATTTAAGAACGAACACTCTATTCCCTTGATTTTTGCTTCAAGATATTTTTTGTCTTCTTCTCGCGCTGTAAATTGTAGACGCAAGATATTATCATGTTCAGTAGAGAGATATAGAAAATCATTCCACTTGAAATGGATCCCTAAAAGAATCATTGCGGTAAAGCGTTGCTGACCATCGACAAGTTCTATACTGCTTTCAGTTCTTTTGACTGTAAGCATTCCAATGTAATATGCAGATTCTTTGTCTCTTTTGTATGAAGAGTAAAGGTCATCAAGTAGCTGGATTATCTGATCCTCTCCCCACTCAAATAATCTCTGATATAAAGGAATACTGAAGAATAATCCTGAATCTACAATTTTTCTTGGAGTATAAGCTTGTTTTATATTCGTCATTTGTTATGAAGTGTTTTAAATGAGTCAATAAGATAATTTTTTTCGTTCTGTTCATAAAGTGACATTTCTTTATTGAAATAATCAACTCTTATTCCTTTCAGATTTTTATCAAAATATGGGAGACGTTTTATGATATCCCGTGCACTTGCAAGGAAGAATGTTGGTGATGTAGCCTGATTTATCATTACTATGATTTCCATCTCCCCTGCTTTATCCATTATGGATTGCTTATTGGCTTTACTTTTCTCATACCTTAATTGAGATACAATCCTTGTTATACAAGTTAAGGCTTCAGATAGGTATTGGTTTCCAAATTTCATATAATAGGCGAATAAAAATGCCGCTATGACATCCCCGTACCACCAATGAGTCCGTCGCTTTCCTTCCGATAACTTTTTATTGTCATCGTTACCGTTAATATTTATTTCAATTAATCCAGAACATGAAATGGTTTCCCAAAGTATATGGTATTGTTTTGTCTCAATAAAATGATTATAATGCTGAATGAATGCATTTACAAAAGCAAAGAAATGTGTTCCTCCCTGTATTGGGTCCATAAAATCGAATCTCTCGCCAAAAGGTGGAATCTCTGGTATAGTTGGAGCTGCTTCAAACTCATTCTTAACCCTATTTGGTTCTTTTATATACCAATATTGTTTTCTTGTCCACTTACGGAGGCAATATAAATATATGCCTAAGATAATTGATACACTTCTATCCCCATTTTCCCGTTCACTTTTCACAAGAAGCTTATCCCACATCTTTGCCAAATGACGTTGTTGAGCTTCATGGCTTTCAGGAATGAATCTGAGATGATGTGATTTTAATAACTCATAATCTGTCAAAGCCTTTCCTCTGGCGTTCTGTGTTGAAAAGAACGTATAAGCAAGTTCAAGTGAAGAATCATTAAGAACTAGTACGTCAAACGAAATTATATCAAGAATTTTTTTGGCTTCTTTACTACGTGTTTCAATGTTGGGGTAATGTCTATCAAGATACATTTCAATAATATATCTGTTATATCCTATATATTTTTGAGCTTCAACAGAATCAAATTTTTCTTTCAATAAAAGAATGTTATCAATACACATAGCACGTAAAATGAGCGCCAAAGTAACAGTTCTTTGTTGGCCATCAATGATATCATAATCATCACCTTTCTTTTGAAGAATCAATGTCCCTAAATGATATTTATGATTCCTAGGAATAAAAATATCATCCAGCAGCTGTTCTACATTTTTTTGCGGCCAGCAATATATACGTTGATAATCCGGTATCTTTAATTTTAAGGAAAGTACATCTTTTAATGACATCGTATGAAGGACAACTTTGCTTCCAGTTCCATCTGTAATATTAATGTTGACAGAAGCACCATCTTCAATTTTATTAAAATCAATAGATGATACTGTAAAAATCTCCTTTTGAGTATCATTATTTCCGTCATAATAAGTATTTAGGAAATCTTCAATCAATGGATCGATCTTACTAATAAATTTTGTAAGATAATCTGCTAATTCCAGAAGATCTCCAATTTTATATTCATAGCGTAATCGTCCTTGTTTCATTCCATTCCAATTATGCCATAAATAATCACCCGATTCCGTATCGATGTTATCACGAAGATATTTATACAATCTCTGATTGAATGTATTACCATAATAATCATCCTCCAGATGCAACTCCAAGTAGCCATTAATATATTCATAATGTACTACTTTAAAATTAATCCGAGGTGAGACAGTAATCAATATATACCTATTCTGATGCCAAGCACTTTCATTTTCCTGGCAATACACCTCTTTATTCTTATCTGGCCATTTTTTATTTACAAATTTTCTGACTGATTCTACTGTTTCCGGATAGATATACAACATATTACCAATTCTTAATTTTTATTTCTTTTTAGATGCTCTTTCTCGTTTCTTAAGGCTCAAATCCTGCAAGACCTTTCCCATTGCATCTTCTTTTGCAAGAAGAAGAATATCATCATCCAGTTGAAGCGCATAAAGCACCCTAAGATAAATGCCTATTGCCACTGTCGGTACACCTTTCTCTATGCGTGAAACCGTAAGGGGTGAACAGGTGGCACGTTCGGCAATCTGTGCGACACTAAGGTTTCTACGCAATCGTGCAAATCTGATTTGTTCACCCACCATTTGCATCTTCTGCTCCAGTTTTCTTGGCAACTTGGTACCCATTGTACTTTTTGTCATAGCTCAACATATCATATAATATGCAAATATAAATGTTTTACTTTATTATATGATGTATTACAGAAATCAATTTTCGAATTTAATCTTGCCGTAATCTACTTGGTCATATCATCGGACATTGAGATTTATTATATTATCCATAGAGTTTATATTTCAACATATATTATTTCTAAAAAGATAACCATATTTTGAACAATAAAAGAAATAACACTTCTTTTTCTGTTCAAAATATTACTACTAAGGTAATCTTAGAAAATATTGACTGCTGTCACATAATGCTTACCACAAAAGTAGATTATTCCCTAAACTGTCTCACAATTCACCAATTGTAAAAGATAGTAATTCAAATTATATCTTGATACATTAATACACTATACAACTACATGAATACTTCACTTTTTGTACCTTGTAGAAAATACACGGCTCTTTCATTTAAGCTTAGATAAAGGCACATAATTCCCCCACCCACTTCTTATGGGAAGCAGGGATTTTGTTATGATTGATACCCAAAACGTTACGAATCCTCTGAGATTACAAATTATCTCATTTTTGATCCAGCATATGCATCATTGCGGTAAAGTCCAAGGAAAGTTCTCCGATAAGTTCGGCCGTTCCCTTAGCCTTTTCGGAGGGCTTTTTCCTTTTACCTTTCCATATCGAAAGTATTGCCAGTACCATCCTCTGTATCGTGTCAAGGTTTCTGGCGGACCTTGCACTATTCCGCCTGATGAAGTCCTGCCTCAGGTTGCGGTCAAGGTCCCAGTGCATGCTTTCTATTGCCCAATGCATTCTGGCTATTGTGCCCAGCCGCCGGGCACTTCCGTGAAAACTGGAAACATAGAACCTTCTCTCGGAAGATTTCTGACCATCAGATTTTCTTTCCGTTGCAGTCCGTATTTCGACAACCGTCAGATTTCCATTCCACTTTTCCCTGTCCGTAATCAGGTCATTTCCACGAAAGATACGGCATACCCTGGTCTCTATTCTGCCATGTTCAAGGAAAGGGCCTTCCGAATATACATCCACAGGCTCTGCAAGTTCGACATTGTCCTCAACCCCATATCGCAGAGTCCTCTGGTTCGCCTTCAGCTCGATAAGGAAATCACCGCCTTTTTCCCGGATTTTATCTATGATGGCTTTCTGGAAGGACATGGCGTCTGCCGTAACTATGCATCCTGACACATCCACCTTGTCCAACAGTTTGGGTACGGAAGTTATTTCGTTGCTTTTTTCTTCGCACATGTCTGTGGCAAGGGTGACACCTCCTTCAAGGGAATAGGCGGATACGATGTCGGGGTTGCGTCCGTTTTCAAGTACCGTCCCTCTCATTGCCTTGCCGTCAATACAGAGGATGTCCCCGGCACAACCGACAAGCTCATCATGGAAGGTGGAGGTAAATTCAGACATCCGCTCAGACATGGCTTCATCATCAATATGTTTGAATATACGGCAGAGCGTAGGTTCAGAAGGCACGCCGTCCAACAAAATTCCTAAAGAGCGGAAGCGTTTCAGATTACGCTTGCCAAATCTGATTATATCCGGACTTGTTATACACTTGCCCAGCCGTCCGAGTATTACAAGGAGAAGAATATCTTCCAGCTTGTATTTGTAGTTTCCCTTGTCTGTCCTGCGGTAATCCGGCACTGATTTCACAAATTCTTTCAGATGTTTCATTATGCTGCTACGACGGTAGGATGCATGTTCCTTTTTTAATATATTAGACATGCAAAATGTTACATATCAGTAAAATAAATCGTATTTTCGCATAGCGAAAATTAAGGCGGAAATCAAAAAACGACCTCTGTCGCATTTGATTTCCGCCTACAAAAATAATTTTATATGAACGATAAAAAGAAACACCGGAAGCGGTGCTTCCTGCATCGCTGTGCGCAAAAATAATGGTTTTTCGGAGAATAACAAGGATTATAGAGGTTGTTTTAAATGAAAGAGCCGTGTAGAAAATATTGAAAAAGCTTGGAAAATATACCATTTTTTCATACATTTGTATAGAGTCAAAGGCTTTCGGGAATTGCGAATCATTTCTAATATTTTGATTATCAGATTTTTAAATATTGTAATATTGTACCTTACGTGTATTTGAGTTTTTCAAACAAGTTTTGAACTTATTGAATACCAATGTTTGTCGAGATTTTCTAAATAACTGCTAGGTAAACGGCATATTTTGTAATGACTTCGTTTCGTTCGCCTTGGAATACTTTGAATGCACAGAATTTAATCTGAAGAGCAAGCGATGAGAGAACAGAAGCCATTCGTCAACTATTATAGGAAGTCCGGGAACAGACAGCAAAATAGCTTCCGGCTACAGAAGCAAAAGGCAAAGCAGAAAGCGTGGCAACAGAACAGGCAAAACCCTTCAGTTACTTTAAGAAGAAAACGACTGATTGCATAACGAAATCAAAGTTCTTCAGATGTATAAGGAGAAAGCACACACCGGGAACTTTGCCGGGAACGTGACAAACTGAAAGTAATAGGAAAAATAAAAATTATAGTTCAAAGTAAATAATGAAAATGAAAACAAGATTTCTATTAGGTGTATTACTCCTTTTTAGCATTACCATGCAGGGGCAACAAGTGAAAGTGAATTATGAAAATATAACAAATTCCCTTCCTGTTATTTTACAAGAATATTTCCGGATGCAAGGTGTACAACATCTGAATCTGACTATCAAGGGTGAATTCAATGGGAAACGAGCCAAGCTAAAAAAAATATCTTGCAACAATGGTATGTTTACAGAAAGAGAACTTTTACCTGATTTCGTACATTTTATATTGGTCGATAGTGTAGAAACACTTGATTTTATGGTAGCACCATACAAAGAAGATAGCATACGTTTAACTTGTTTTTATCCACCAGTAGACAATATGCCATTGTTCACAGATACGGTACGCTTGGATAGACATAAGATTCTAATGGAAACGTATACACCTGGTGATGGTTTTGATATTCCTATTATAAGTTATACCTCTGGTATTTCGGTGCAAGGTGGAATCTGGTTTTGTGGATTACGTGATTCAAAAGTAGAGCCACGAAAATGGTATGAGAAGTATGGTATTGATGATTATGTCTATTATACAATTCGTTTGGAGGAGGATAAACCTTCAAGTAAAGGAACTGTTTACGTCAAAATATCGAAGTAATTTTGGGGCCTAATGCTCCTGTATCAGAAATACAGAGAACAAGCTACCCTAACGCAAGCCTATAAGGCTCCGGCGTTTCCGCTGGGGCTTTCTAACTTTTGTACTTATAGAATATCAAAAAGAAAGCGATAGTGGAGTGTTACCCTCCCTAAAAAAACACTTTTCAGTGTCTAACTGCATTTTGATAATTAAATACGTTGTATAATTAGTTTTCCCATCATTGTATGGGTAAAATTCAACATATTCTTTAGACGTAGTTGGATCGTTCAGTTCTCCTGTTCTATCGTAGAATGAAAAGATTGTCTTATCCAGTTCTTTAATATCCCAATAATGACTAAAAATATAATGTGCTAAAGTTAGGAGTGGCGAAAGACCATCTTCCACGAATCTCACCTTCTTTTTTGTTCCCATCCTTATCAATCTCTACATTGGCTCGTGTATATATTCCATCTTTATCGAAATTCCAAATAGATTCCCAAGAGCTTCCGTCTTCATACTCTTTTTTTCCGCCAGTCCAGGTTATATCACATATTAGTGCGATAATGCTTTCTTCTCCATCGTTATAATATCCTTGTTTCTCAACACAATTGGAAAGAAGCACCATCTGTACAATCACTGCAAAAAACGATTATTCTTTTCATAATTAATATATTAAACTACACAAATGTATACAAACTTTTGTAGATTTGACAATCTGAACTTTTAATTTAGGAAAATTAAGGGAAATACAGAACTATAAACCTTAAACTGAGAATGATTTGCCTACTTTTGCGATATAAAAATTAGTAACATGAAAAACCTAAAAAAATATATCATAATAGCTATTTTAGCCAGTGTTGTTATATATTTATCAGGATGTGCAAGTCTTACTTATAATCCGCACAGCCAAACAGAAAAAGTAAAAGTGACTTTAAAGAATAAATAACTGTATCATATCAGTTTATGCAACTTGTAAAAGTCATATATATAACATTGATGCTCTGCCTGTTTATATTTGGTGCTAACGGGCAAGAAAACATCAGAGAGAACCATATCAAACTTAAAAATGACAGTTCAAGAATTCTCTCTGATAAAGTACGTATACCGTTCAATAAAACAGATTTATTATTGCCCAATCCCAATGCGAAAGACGTAGAAACAGCCATTGACAACACAAATTTTAAAGCGGATAGACCTTTCTATATACCACTATATTACATTAATCCTACTCCAATGTTTTATGGGGACTATAGTACAAGCGGACATATTTTCTCTCATTTCTATGGCAGTGGCTCACAAACCACGTTGCCGAGAATAGGACGGATAAACGAGGCTTCAATAATGTTTCATCATCAATTCAACAATGATTTTGAAACCCGACTGGGCATTAATGCCACCAAATATAACTTTCCCAAAAGTACCGGACAGGCTTTTGGCATCTATGGCGCAATGATTTATCACCCAAATGAAAGATTAAGACTAAAAGTGTTTGGAGCATATACACCGACTTACCAGTATGGCTTTTATAGAAATACATATGGCATTACTGCCGGGTATGATTTTACAGACCGGTTGGAAATGGAAGTCGGCATACAAAATTATTACAATCCGGAGAAAGGTTGGAATGTGGTTCCAATAGTCATACCACGCTACAAGTTTAAGAAGTTTGATATTGGAATAGACGTAGGCGGGCTGCTTTATGAAACAATACGGAAATAGGAAAGGAAAAGCTGTCCTTCCATATCTCTGACGTTTTTTTGTCATATCCTTAGTCTTTTTCCTTACCGTTTCTTTCATAGCCTCTTGCTGTACTGATCATTCCTTTACAAATGTAGCGTGCGGATCTTTCTGGGCCGCACACAGGATGTGGAGGCATTGAAATATTACCCTCTCTTTTTCGGGAAATACGAGAAGGAGAAGAAATCCACCAGTTCCGGCAGCAGCAGTGGCGGCCGTAATTCCAGCGTGACCATTAGCACACAGAAGGAAGGGATATATGAATCAAAGGACTTCGCCTCACTGGAACCAGTGGAATTTATCGGAATGGGAAACCGTTCCAATATCAAAGGACATTTCAGGAAGAAGTTCAGGCTGTTCGAACTGGAGGAGGAACCGCTGCCGGTAGTCGCGTTCAGGACGGAGAAGGAAATATCTGACAATTATACCAAAATACTGAAAGATATCAAGAGGATGCTTGGGATGGAAGACCAGAAGTAGATATAAATTCTTTGTTCATCGGTAAGTGAATATATATTTGGCAAATAAAAAAATACACTAAAAATAAAAGTGAGAAAATGTGTTTTGCTATATTTGCAGCATGTTTCGGAAGTATAAAGCATATTCTGTTCAGAAAATTACGATATGACAATGAAAGAAGATATTCAACCAAAGAAGAGGTCTGAAAAGATAATAATTTCAATAAGTGACGAAACCTCCGAATGGCTGGAGTTATATTGCAAAACAAACGGAATATTCCGTAAAGACTTCGTTTCACTCCCGCTGGATTATTTCGAGCGTACCGGGTTTGACCTGCAATATAGCGTTCTTGATTATTTCCCATTGGAGAAGATTATCGGAGAATTGTGCTGGGTACATAATGAACAAAAGACTTTCGGAAAAATACATGTAAAAACTGAGTTGTAATCAAATCTATTGAAAATACAATGAAAAAGCAATCTATATATTTTTTAGTAATCATCATTTTGTTAGTACAGACATCTTGCCAGCAAAATAATAATGAAGAGGACTTGTTTAACAATAAAATAACACTTTTAGAAAATAATCCTCAATTATATCTTTCTAAAGTTGATTCAATCCAAGTGACTAATCTTAATGACGAGAAAGAAGCAACTCATTTCTTATTGGTTTCATTAGCAAATCACTATATAAATAATTATTACCCACATAAAGAGTTATTACAAAAAAGTATTCATATTTTCACAAAAAAGAAACTAATTCAACAACAACTTGAATCCCTTTTGTTTCTTGCCAAAACATACAAAAAAGAAAAAAACTTAAAAATGGAGGTGCAAGCTATAGAAAAAGCTATAGATATAGCAAGCCAAATAGAGGATAAAGAATGGCTATGTTGTTTATATGGCTATCTAGGAGATATGTATATCCGCAAATACAATATATCAAAATTTATTAAATATCAAACATTAGCTAACCAGTGTATTGAAGATATTGCATTTAGGGATATGGATATATCAACTCAAGTACAAATGGCAAAAAGCTTTTTATATATAGGAAATCATAAAAAAGCCTATGAGTTATTGAAATTAATAGAAATTTCCATTGATAAAAACAATATTTATTATAATGAAATCAAATGCCTACAAGGTATTGCGTTATATAAGACTAAACAATGGACATTATGTATTGATAAATTACAGGAAGCTATAACATTAAAACAAACAGATGATTTTTTGTTTGTCTGCCATTCTATACTAACTTATTGCTATTACTCCATAAATGATTTAGCAAATGCTAATAAACATAGAAAATTAGCTATACAATATGACACAGACCCGGAAACTAATTTTGCTGAAATAGAATTTTATAAACTGTGTGCAGAATTTGCTAGAGAGAATAATAATACAGATAATCAAATTGATTGCCTGTATAAGGCAATAGAACGATATGAAATTCTTCTAAGAAATTTGAATGGAAGTTCTTTAGATGAAGCTATTCAAGCATATACCCACTTTTGTGATAAAAAAAATTATGAAAAGAAATTATCTACATACAAATATGCTGCTTTAAGTTCTCTTTTTATAGCAAGTATAGGGCTATTAATCTACATCAATAAAAAAAGAAAACAAGCTTACCAAATTGTGGCTCTTCACCAACAAATAGAAACATTGGAGGGATTAAATAATATAAAAGATGAAGCAAAGATGTTCATTTTACGTGATTTTGAAGTAGCCAAACAAATTGCGATGTTGAGATATACGCAAAAAGAACAAAGTGCTAAATTTATAAAAGAATTAAATAGATTCAATATTACACAAAATAATTCTTTACTAACTACGCAATGGGACAATTTTTATAAACACATTGATTTATCTTTTGATAATTTTTATACACTGCTGAAAGATAACTTTTCAGATCTAAATGAGAAAGCACTACAACTTTGCTGTATGATGGTTGCAGGGTTCAAGACAGAAGAAATTGCAGCTATATGGATGCAAAGTATTTTTTCTGTACACAAATATAAAACCAATATCCGAAAGAAACTTAAAACTCCTGAAGGTGCTAATATCATAGCTTTTTTAATGTCTGCTCCTCCATTCCAATGACAGTTTATACTTTTACAATCTTTTTTTGTGATATACCCTAAATATCAAATAGTTATATATTAAGTTTACAAGTTAACAAAAAGGCTTACAAATGGCGATTTGAAGTATTAAGTCTAACTTTGCAACGTTCAAAATCAATAAATTATATGATAAAAAAAGGTTTTTTACTTGCATCGTTTGCCATAGGTGTTTTTGCAAATATATTCGCACAGGACACCTTATCTTTCAAAAAGACAAGAGATAAAAATATCTATGTAGAGTTTTTAGGATCTTCTAACCTTATTGGAGTTTCTTTCGATTCAAGATTTACTCCTATATCCCCATGGGGATATAGGCTTGGTGTTTCTTATTTTCAAGGAGGGGATTCTTTTATTAAAGCATCTAACTCTAATAGAGGGCTATTTTTCCCTATCGAAGTCAACTTTCTCACCTCTGGAAATAAGCACAAATTAGAACTTGGATTAGGTTCTAATCTTGGAATATATAACGAACATATTTCTTTTAGAGAAAAATCAAAGGATCAATATGAAACAATAAATTTCACTTCCAATACAACATTTGGATATTATTTCTTTTCTAATATAGGTTACCGTTACATATCAACTAAAGGTTTTCTATTTAGAATAGGATTAAGCCCTTCTTTTAGTTTTAATGATAAACACGGTGTAACAAAAGAACCATTTATTTACCCTTATATTAGTTTTGGATATTCATTTTAATAAATTACACATATATGAAAAAAAGAACAAAGTGCTAAACTTTTAAAGGAAATAGAAAAATTTAACTTCATAAAATATAATGACCTATTAACAATACAATGAAACAGTTTTTATAAACATATAGATTTATCTTTTGACAATTTTTACTCCATGTTAAAGGAAAACTATTCATGCTTAAATGAAAAAGAAATGCAGCTATGTTGTATGATGATTGCAGGTTTTAAAACAGAAGAAATAGCTGCTATTTGGATGCAAAGCATATTTTCATAGATACAAGACCAATATTCGAAAGAAAATTAAAGCACCTGATGGAGCCAATATTATTACCTTTCTTTCTCAAAAAAATGAAATAAATAAAAAAGATAAATATTACAAGCCTTTTTCTATATTCACTACTGACAATCAATTGATTAAATCAAATCATTACAATAAAATAAATTCTATTATAAATGGATTTTACATATATATTGCATAAATTCGCACATTGTTAAAGCCATATTATGGCAATATAAATAGATAAAATGTAAACTAAAAAAGCATGGTATAAAATGAAAAAAAAATTATTTTATTTGTTATATATCATAACTACTTCTTTCTTTATGGCTTGTGAGAAAGAAGAACATTTAGTAAATAAAAACAATGAACAGTTACCACAAAACCCTAAAGATACGGTTCAAAATAAATTTATTTTTCAATGGGACACCCTTATTGATGATAGTAAAAATGATGACGAATTTTTTATTGGTAACCAATATATAGGAGTACAAAGATGGGAATGTTTAGCAACTCCACCTCACATATATGTAGGAGCAACATTTCCTAAAAATTCTTTCGCTACAACTTTCGATAGAGAAAATATAGATAAGAAACATCCAATAGATTTAACTTTTAATTTTCCCATTCCATACATAACTTGCATGGAAGATGTTAAGGGAAGTGAATATCTACAAAAGATAAAAGAAGCTCTGAAATCCAAAGAATTCCAGAGCTATACTTCACCTCAAAGACCATATATTATAAAATTTGCAGAATTAAAATCTCTATCAAATATAGAGAACTGTTTCCCATATAATAAAGAGTTTGGCAATGCACTAAAAAAAATAGCACAACAAGAATTTAATATGAAAAACATAAAAAGCCTATGTATTAGTGAAGTTATATTCAAAGGATTCACAATCTCAATGGATGTACCCTCAGATGGGTTATTCATTGCCCCTCCCTCTTCCCTTGAAGAATTAGTTTATATACGAACACTAACATATGGTGTTACTGCTTATTTTGTAATAGCAAGTAATAATTCATACCAAAATGTTTTAGAAACTTTTAAAAACTCATTTATGGATGAATATTATAATCCCAATGGTACATTACACGAATCCCAAATTATTTTATTAACGATATCCGATATAAACCAAGAAGCATCTATAAAATTAACATTCAACGACTTAAATAGATTTTTAAAAAATCCATTTATAAACGGTAATACATATGGATATCCTATATATTGTGAAGCTTTTTCTATCAAAAATAACAAAGTCTTCACAAGAGAAAACTAAAAACTATTACTAATCAACTCATTTAACTATGAACTCAAAATTATTTATTTTATTCTTAAGTTTCTGTTTGTTTTCGTCATGCTCAACGATGCTTGAGATAATAACAGGAGATTATAAATGCGCATACCCTAATTGTAATGAACGGGCGACAACAAATTCAGTATATTGCCCATACCATAAGCCCTACTATCTTAAATAGCATCATCACATACATACCTTCTCCTGTTTTCCCGCCTCTCTCTTTTTCTCCATATCCTTTTCAACCAGGGTTGTGATCACCCTGGAAGGGGAGGAATTATGGATATACATGAACAATCCCGGATTTTCGGGTTAGCGGAAATTTCTGGTTGGTAATTTTTAAAATTCGCTATCTTTGCTTACCTTTGTTTTATGAAACCCGGACAACTCCTTCGTGCCATCCTTCCGGATGTGCTTATAGACAACTTTAATATTGTCAATTTCGACAAAAGTGCTGACCGTTTTGATATTTATCTTGATGAAAAAAAGTTCAGCTAAAAGAAGATAAGACCAACCCGGATATCATATCCTATGGTTTTGGTGAGTATCGTACAATCCAAGACTATCCTATTCGTGGTCGCGCCACTTATCTCCATGTTCGTAAACGTAAATGGCTTGACAGATCTTCCAATGAAATCTTCAGTTATGACTGGGATTTATCCGAGTTTGACGGTACACGGCTGAATTCTGAGTTCGTTTCTTTTTTAAAAGAAGGAGATTGAATCTACTCCTGTGAGCATTTGTGTGCTTGCGGAACGTTATGGCGTAAAAGGGCAGACTCCTCGTAAACAATACAAGGAGAAAATCAGTGATTACCGGAACTGGGATCAGCTCGAACATGCGCATGACTACCTCCTTTATCCTGAAAACATTGGAGAAAACCTTTCTTTGGATGAAACTTGCCTGAGCAATGGAGATGTTTATACGATTCTGACCAATAAAGCAGCTAAAGGCCGTAAGGGGGCTTTAGTTGCAATGGTTCGTGGAGTGGCCACAGATGCGGTAAGCGGAATCTTGCGCAGGCTTCCGCACCGGAAACGGCTGTCTGTCAAGACTGTCACTACAGATTTATCTTCAGCCATGATGCTGACAGTCAGAAAGGTGTTTCCTGCCGCAAAGCTGATCAATGACCGTTTTCATATACAGCAGCTCATGTCTGAAGCTGTTGACCAGTTAAGAATACGCTATCGGTGGAAAGTACTTGATGCGGAAAATCAGGCTATCAGGGAGCACCGTCAAAAGAAGAAAGAAGCAAAGAGTAAGGCGGAAAGGGAGAGAATAGGGAAATGGGAGCCTGAAAGAATGGAGAACGGAGAAACCCTGCCACAGATAGTAAGCAGAAGCAAGCATATTATACTGAAACACTGGAGCAAATGGAATGAACAGCAAAAGACCAGGGCTGCCATTCTCTTTGATAAATTCCCCAAGCTTCTGGAAGGATACAGCCTTAGCATGAAACTGACAGACATCTTCAACAAGAAGTCAGGTCCCGATGAAGCAAGGCTAAATCTCGCAAAATGGTACAATGAAGTGGAAAAGTTTGACTATATGGAGTTCAACAAGGTACTTGATACCTTTTCAAACCATAGTACGACCATCATAAATTATTTTGAAGAACGATTGACAAATGCTTCAGCGGAGTCGTTCAATGCTAAAATCAAAGCTTTTCGAAGCCGGTTAAGAGGGGTGGCTGACGTGAAATTCTTCATGTTCAGACTGGCTATGCTATATGCTTAAAAGAATGAAGAAAGGCTGTACAAATAAAATCAACAAAAAGCTGAAAAACAAAGGTTTACACTTGTACATAGAAAATGAATTCTTTGTCAAATATTTATTTGTACCGATTAAAATGCTAAAACGCTGATAATTAAACATGTTTCGATGTTGCATCATAGATAAGTGGTAATTACCAACGATTAGCATTTGGAAAATCCATCGCAATCTGCCCTTGAAAACCAAGCGATTTTGCTCCCTTTCGTCAAAATAGACATTTCCTTTAAAAACAATATAAAAACACCCCTGCCAAACATTGTCTGACAGGGGTGTTTTTCGTAGATTTGATTCCCGTCTTGACCGTTGGGGTAAAATCATTTCTACTATGACAACAAAGATAGCAAATATTCTCCAATGCTATGCATTGGGGATGAAGATAAAGCAAATAAGCAGGAGCTTTGAGCTATCCCGCAACACAGTGCGCAGATATGTGCGTCTGTTCCAAGAGTGTGGCATTCCGATAAAGGAATTGGCATCAATGCCTTCTTCCCGCATCCAAGAAATGTTCTCCGAAGGGGTTAGCCGTAGTCAGATTCCATCACAACGCCAACTTGAGCAGGAGGCACTTCTATCCAAGTACTCCGCCCGTCTTAGCCGCCGAGGGGTAACGGTCAAATCCCTGTACAAAGAGTATCACAAAACACGCCCTAATGGATACAAACATGCCAGTTTCGGTAATTATCTCATGCGTTACCGGATGGTGACTCATGTCGTGGGGCATATTGAGCATTATGCCGGTGACCAAATATACATTGACTTTGCCAGTGACAAGCTTGAGATCATTGACAATGAAAACGGTGAATGCCGTAGCGTTGAAATGTTTGTGTCCATACTCCCCTGTAGCCACTATACCTATTGTGAGGCGGTCTGGTCCCAGTCAAAACAAGATCTGATCAAGGCATGTGAAAACGCACTTCATTTTTACGGCGATATTCCGATGGCAATCGTACCTGACAACCTCAAAGCAGCAGTAGCCCGCAGCAACCACAACGGTCTGGTAATCAACGAGGAGTTTGCAGCATTTTCCGAGCATTATGGATGTACCGTATACCCCGCACGGGTACGCCATCCCAAGGACAAGGCGTTGGTTGAAAATGCCGTGTAACTGCTTTACCGGCAGTATATGCAGATGTCGAAGAGCTTGTGTTCAACTCTCTGGAATCTTTGAATGTGGCCATTTTCGAATCGCTCTCAGCCTTTAACGGGCGCAGGATGAACGGACGTTCCCTGTCCAGACGCGAACAGTTTGAACAGATTGAAGCCGAGTACCTCCGCCCACTTCCCGCCATACGCCACCAGATGAAGGAGCGGCGCTCTGCAACGGTAATGCGGAACTGCTATGTAACTTTCAAGCTTCACCATTACAGCATGCCGAAAGAGTATATAGGCAAACGTGTCGAAATTGTCTATGATGCTGACACGCTGAAGATATACCATGGTCTGCGCCTAGTGACCACACATCAGCGTGATGATACGCTTTATGCCTATACAACTAAGGACGTCCACAGACTGCCCGGACGCCATGGGAGCTATGAAAAGGACCTAGAACAGATTTATGAATGGGCCGCTCAGACAGATAATGTCCTGTTACTGTATCTGCGCAAGGTTGCGGAACTCAAAAAGTATCCTCCTGCGGCATTCCGTTCATGCAAAGGGATTATGGCACTAGAGAAGACTTTCGGCCTAGAACGGTTGGGACGGCAAGCGCATGCCCCACACAACTGCTCCAATACGAATATCAGGAAATAAGGCAAATCCTTGAACATGGGGATGATGCATACTTCCTGTCAAAAGACGACATGGAGGATGAAGTCCCTGTAACATCCACCCACAGAAACATCCGCAAAGCAGCCTACTTCGCAAAATCAGAACATTTAAATAAGAACAATAATGAAAAAAAATAATCTTACTGCCTTGATAGCAGTCGAAAAAGACCGTAATGCATTGACGATTGGATTAATGAGTCGCATGAAGCTCCACGGCATGGCCACTGCTTTACTGAAAGTCTGCCCCCCACAATAGCCGAGACAATGACAATCGACTCTTTCCTGCATATGCTACTTGCCAAGGAATGGGACTACCGCGAATGCAGCCATCCAACGCCTTATACGCGGAGCGGAGTTCCGCTACAAGACATGTCTTGAACAGATAGACTAATCCCACGTAGCCTTGACCGTAACCAAATGAAACGGCTTGCATCGTTGGAATTCATCCACTAGGGAAAAAACCTCTTCATCACAGGATCATCCAGAACCGGAAAGAGTTTCCTTGCCACAGCAATAGGTTACGAAGCCTGTAAGAAAGGCATACGCACTTATTATGCCAATGCACCGAAACTTATGGGGATGCCTAAAGTAGCAAAGGTAAAATGTATTCATTGACCTCAAAACAGCCCAGGTTACTGGGAAAAGGTTTCAGCGATGACAGATCAGCCTCCAGACGTGATGATTTCTCCGCTGTTGAGAAACTGCCCTGCTCGTTGTTGACAAGCATACATGCCCAGTTTAAATGCTCCTGCGCAGAACGTATGTCACTGAAATGATCCGTCAGGTAGAAAGTTTTCCTTCTGACATATTCCACGCTCCGTTCCACATGTCCTTTCTCCCATCCGGCCCGTATATTACAGAAACGATACTCAAAACAATAGAAACCGGACATCTTCATCAGGGCTTCTGTAGGCTTCTTGTCACCACCGACAAAGTTCTTGACGGCTACACGCATATTGTCATAGACCATCATGGCAGGGACACCATGTACATCCCTGAAGAAGTCGCGGTGAGATCCCATGAAGGCAAGCGTATTCTAATGCCTGAAAAGATAGGCGTATCTGCCATTACTATGCCCGAAAGTGAATACGGCCAGATAAAACTTGATCTTGACACCGTCAATAAAAAGAAGGACTTCGCCCCAGTCAAATTCAACAATGCATCCAGGCTCATAAAACAACAGAATAAAGGCTTCGCTCTTTTTTCTCTTTGCGTGATTCTATATTTTTTATGTAACTGAATACCGTAGCATAACTGATGGTATATCCCCGAGATAACAGAAACTGATGGATATCCTTCTTCAACATGCGCTGTTTGCGAAGTCCCGTAGCTATCTTAATGGCATTCTTCTTCAGGCAAAACCCTATCTCGTCCTTAATCTCTTGTGTGAGGCAACGAGGACAGCGTTTGGAAATGTCATACTTGGGCTGGACGGTAAGCAAATCACTTAAAGCCTCTTCCGGATCATCAGTACGGACGGCTGATTCATATTCTGAAAGAATATTGTCAATTTGTATGACAGCTGACATGAAGTTCACGAGATATACCTCGTTTGCTATAACCGCATACCCTATACATGTGTATTATTGATTGTCTTTCTACCATAGTCTTCATTTTACCTTTGCATTTGGATGATACAAAGGTCATTATACTTATCCTATGGTGGCGCACTTTTCAATTGGAATATTGGCACACTTTCCAATTAGTATCTACACCAGAGTAAAGAAGGGTTATCTGCCGCGCTTGATCCGCAAACTAATCAGTTTATCCTCAATCAAACCGAACTTAACTGCCATCTCGCGTAGAAGAAAGAGACTTTTAATCCTGCCTAAATATGTTTATTTAAAAAAACATATTGCTGATAAAAATCAAACTCAGTAAATACAATTTCTTGCTGAATTTCGGATAAATTTCGCATCTTCGCCATGAGTCTTTTACTTCATTTCCCCCGATTTTGACTTTTTCCACAGGTTCGGAGAAATTTTTACTTTCATATTTTAGATACAAAATATTTATCATACTAATAATCAAATGATTATATTTTACTATTTTGAAACTATCCCTATATTATCTTTCTTTTGATATATAAGGCTGATAATCATCCTTGGATAATTTTTTGCAGAAAATATTCGGATTCACGTCCCAATGTATTGGCAGATATTCAAATACCACCTTGCCTTCATCAAGATAAAGGCGAGCTTTAGAATCGAAAGCTATGGGTTGGTATTTATCTTCTCCTAGAGGATTGTCCCTGTACAGTAACTGATTCTCTTGCCATCTAAGCTCCTTGCCATCAAAAATAACATCAAGTATTCCACATACTACAGCCTCCATCATATGTTTTTAAACTGTTGTAGAAATACAATGCATATAACCTGTCAATTGATTTGTACTTTTTCGCATAGCTAGTTCATAACAAAACACACTCGTACCTGTATAATCTTTGGCTATGATGGTTCTCATTCCGTTTCCATCTAAATTATAAATCAGCTCGTGGGGAATGGTTGTCATGTTAAACTTAAAGCCATTTTCAGTTTTTACTAAATTGGAAAATATCATTTGGCCGTTGTATATACCCTCCAATTTCCAGTTATCAAGTTTATACACAACTTCATAAATAAAATTTTACCGATAATATTCTTTTCTATTACTGCTACCTTCTCAGAGACTAAAATCACAAAAATATATTGTTTGGCAGATGATTTTTTCCAAAAATTGCATTGCAACAAGAAAAATATATGCTTGAAGATTCAACAATGAGTTCACGGAGATAGTCTTAATAGAACTCTGATAACCTCCTGTGCGTATAGCGATAAAAAGCAGAGTAAATAGGATTTAAGTTAAATGATACGAATATGATATAAAAGATACGTTATATATTTGTTATGCTAATACAATCGAAATCTTTCTGCACGAAATTTCAATTACATGACAAATAACAAGAGCCGATACAAATTGTTTTCAGCTCTCGTTTTACAATGCTAGAATGACAAAATATTAAATAAATATAAAAGACTGGTTCGGAAATTTTCCGACTCCAGCCTTTCTAAGATTTTCCAATGTAGATATGTATATCAGTACCTAATATTTTATTTTGTTTCAGTCTGTAAAACACCTATGAATTCACCTACTATTCGAAATTCGTCTGCATTCTCTTCTTCAATAACTATAGGAGAATAAATAGAATTTTTGGGCAAGAGAAGAATTTCCTCATGAGCCCAATTTCCTTCTTCATCGAAAGATTTCTTACTAGTATATATTTTAATAGAATAACTTCCAGCATAATCAGGATCATAATAGTTGTGGTGTTCAGCAAGTATAATTTTTCCTTGTCGGCTACCTGCTGGATTTGCTCTAAATACACAATAGTCTCCATCATGAATGAGTGGTTCCATAGAATGTCCCACAGCTTGTACGATAAACATATTCCGGTTAAGTTTTCCCATGCTTTCTACTTTCATCCAGCCACTTTCATCAACCAATTCTCCTTCTCCAAAATAGCCACATGCAGCTCGTATGGAGTATAGAGGTAGGAAATCTATGTACTTTACTTCATCGTTGATTTCTGGCTCTATTCTTAGTTTAGGAATAGATTCGTGTTGAGGTTCCAATTGAGCCGCGAGATATTTCGCTAATGATTTATCGCAGCAATACACATAACAGCCTTTCATTCCTCTTGTGAGTAAAGTACGGTATGTGTTTTTTATAATCTCATCAGCATCTTGAAGAGCTTTGCTTCTATTGTATGCAATGAGTGACTTAAATCCTTTGACAGATTGATCGTTACTAGAACGTTGAGTGACATCAGTAATGATCTGTCCATTTTCATAACGCATATCCGGACCGATAATGACACCTACATAATCCAGTTCCAATCCTTGACATGTATGTATGCAGCCTATTTCTTCAATCGATTTATCGCCTATAATCCATAAATTTTTGTCTGTATTCAGATTCCAGCGTTTTTTGAAATGGAATTCCGGTAGGATTATGTCATAGTCACTAGGGATTTTCTTGCTGTTCCAATCCCAACAATATCCAGCTACCACACGTGCTTTATTGTTAATTTTATTTTTTTCTTTGATGGCTTCAAACAATTGGTTCGGATCGGAAAAAATCTGAAAATCGTAATCTTTAGCAATCAACCGAATGTTGGCTGTTTCTTTGATCTGCAAAGTGTTATCGAGCCAATTTAAATAACCGTTTGAACCATTGCACCGGAATTGAGAATTTAATTTGGTTATATGTACAATAGCTCCACACGATTCTGCAAATTTCTGTATAGCAACCTTAGAGCCTATATCTTTGATATGTACTCTTTGGTGATCATCGACAAAAAATATAGAAAAACGAGCTGCTTGTATAATCTCAACAATTTGGTTTTCGCCCAAATTACTGTATAGACCGCTTTTCATATTTAGTCTGTGGGCTTCATCCACGATTAGGGCTCCAAAAGTATTTTGTGGAGTATCAATGAAACTGCCACTGCCTACAAATAAATTTTTGATATAGTTTTTTTTAAAACTTCCTGATAGTTTGGCTGTATAGACATCGCGTGGAGCTGCATTTTTGGATACATATTGGGCTACGACACCTTCTTTGGTCAGTTCAACTAATAGATTTACGGCTACAACGCTTTTTCCCGTACCAGGTCCTCCTTCTACGATAAGAACTTGTTTGGGACCTCTTGCAGCTTCTCTAGCCAAGTTTAATGCGGTTTCGTATACGACCTTTTGGTCATCCAACAATACAAACTCTCTATTCCCACGTAGCATTGAATTTAGGGCATCGGCCAGTTGCTTGGAGGGTCGTAGCTTACCTTTATCTATGAGCCATACAATATCCTCTTTTGAACCATATTTGATGTATTTCTTAATAAAATCTTGTAGCTTTCCTGCATCTGATTTTAGAAAGAGTGGTGCTTTAGCTATATATTCGGCATAACATTCATTAGAGATGATATGGTCTTCCTGATAGTTATGTAAGAATGCGCAAGGCATAAGTCGTATGTCTTGTTCACATACGGTTTCATTATAGTTTTGAAGCATATAGGCATACGACCAAGCTTGATAGGATGGATGTGCAGTTTCACTTTCACCGTGTTGGAAGCGTGTCTGTATAATTCCTGATTTTTGAGATAGTTTTGCCTGTTCCCATTGTTTTAGCTCAATAATAACAATGTTAGAACGCTGGTTATCATCTACTCCAGAAATAATAAAATCAATGCGCTTAGATGTAAGAGGTATTTGATACTCGATGGCAATTGTTGACGTATCCGGAATATCTGATGTATTGATTACTTTGTACATATGCATCATGGAATTCTTCCATGACAATTTTTCATTAGGAGAGGTATGTCGTCCTAAATGGAGTAAAAAAGCGTGATCTATGTCATCTGCAATGGTTCCATTGAAAACGTCATTGATGAATCCCTTTTTACTAGCGTGATATACAATCATAGCTCAGTGTATTTCTTAGCATTACCTTTGGATTTGTCAATAGGATATTTTTTTGCGTTTCCAGCTAATTTTGACAAAATGATATCTTTGATATCTAACTTGTATTTATCAGCAATAAGAAATGCGTAAATCATGATATCAGCCAATTCTTCTTTAATTTTATCCACATAAACCTCTTCTGGTTGTTTCCATAAAAACGCTTCATTTAATTCTGAAGCTTCAATGGATAAAGCTAAAGCCAAATCTTTTCCGTTATGGAACTGATCCCACTCTCTATCTTTAGTAAACTGAACAATTTGTTCTATAATTTCCTGTATATCAAAATCCTGTGATTTCATCATGTCTCTTTCTTATAAATTAAGACAAAGATAAATTTACTTTATGAAATTTCAAAGTTATAGAGTAAATAAGTTTTGTGATCGTGCAATAGTAGAAAAGCCACGCTAATTTGATCACAAGGGTCAACAAATTAGCGTGACTTTTCCAACTGACGAACAGGTAACACATTCAGCAACCTAGGCGACAGTGAGATTCCTACGTAACCTAGCCTATTTGATCTGCTCACCCACAATCAGCATCTTCGGCTCCATTTTTTGGGCAACTTGGTGGCTATCGTTGTTTTTTGTCATAGTTCAATATATCATATAGCCCGTTAGCGGAATCAAGTTAGTGCATATTTAATTCTACCAATAAGTTTGTCATTTTTGTAGTTAATGTATTGTAGGATTGTAAGTGCACTAATCCTCCCGATAATTTGGGCAAACAATCTGTCTGTATTGTATTTCTCATGTATATCCTTGTAGGTGTAATAGAGTGGATCTGCATTTTCTCTTTCACCTTTGAATGTATCAATATGTGCGCGTGAATAATAGACCTTACGCTTTTTTTATGTAATATGAGAAATATCATATCTTTGGACGAAAGAAAGTACAGCAGCATGAGTCATACTGAACTTATCCATGATTTAATCTATGATATAGTAGTCATGTCTACTTCAGCTATAAGTTAGGCAAAGTGAATACAACAAGTGGGTTATCGTAGAAGGTATTTCGTCCTTTATACACTTTTTTATACCATACTTTTCACAACGATTCCATACTGCACGTCGCATCGAATGAAACTTGCTTACAATCTGATAAACTGTGTCATATTCCCTTTTCTCATGTATCTTACCTATGCGTGCTTGATAATCTTCTGTACGATCGAATAAGCAGTCAATATCTTTTCGTCTGATAAGAGTCTTTCTTTTCATCTAGACGGATCTTATAAGCCCATTAGCGAATCCTCTGTATGCCGACGACTTGCCGATGCAAAAAAATTGCAATACGATTTAGACATAAGTTAATCAAACAATTACCTACACAAAACATGATACTAATCTTCAATATTCTACCGATTTCTTCATCCACCAACTTATACAATATTATCGGAGGAACAAAGTTACTACCCTTCTTTATAGATAAGAAAACGCTGGCAAAATATATTTTCCACAATAGGCATCCCATTATTCCCCATATAACTTTTGTTTACTTTATTGTTTCTAAAATATTGGGCAGATATGCCTGACTTACGGATTTTCCATTGTCTACAGAGTATTCCGATTTGTATATTCAATAAAATAAACTTAATCATATATTAAATCTTTTCAATGGTCTGTAATCCGGAGTTGCCAAAAGGCAACAGCAGCTGCTGCAGCCACATTGAGCGAATCCACTCCATGTGCCATAGGGATACGGACTACATAATCAGCTTCAGCAATTGTCTTGTAAGGAAGCCCATCCCCTTCTGTTCCCATCACAATAGCCAACCGAGGTTCAGCCGCCAATATGGGATGATCTATAGAGATAGAATCATCAGTCAACGCCATGGCAGCAGTACGGAAACCAAACTTGTTCAAATCGCCAATCGTACCATTCAACCATGTCCATGGAACCAAGAACACCGAACCCATAGACACCCTTACCGCACGGCAATTCAACGGATCGCAAGAATTGCGTGTCAACAAAACAGCATCTATCCCAAGAGCAGCTGCCGAACGGAATATCGCCCCGATATTGGTAGTGTCCACCACACCGTCAATGACTACAATCCGCTGGGTATCCCGGCAGATCTCTTCCATAGAGGGCAACACCGGACGACGCATAGCACATAATACACCACGTGTCAGAACATAGCCAGTCAACGTAGCCAACAACTCTCTATCACCCGTATAAACGGGCACATCACCACAACGCTTGATAATGTGAGCAGCACTGCCAGAGATATGCTTACGCTCACACATAAGAGCAAGAGGTTCATATGCTGCATCCAAAGCCCTACTAATGACATTGGGGCTTTCGGCTATAAACACCCCTTTCCCAGGTTCCATACGCTGACGTAACTGAGTTTCCGTCAACATGCAGAAAACATCCACTCCGGGATGTGTCAATGATGATATTTCAATAATAGGCATACACTCTTATATTATGCTATTTCATTGCTTTTAATCTACATTCCAGCCTCCATTGTCACAGCTACTTTTATCACTCCATCTTGTCGGTTCTCAAAAATCCGGTAAGCCGTTTCTATCTGATCTAGCGGGAAACGATGTGTAATTAGTGGAGTGGTATCTATTTTTCCCATCTCTATCAAGCGAAGTATCTCAGCACAATCGCAACCATCTACGCCACCAGTTTTGAAGGTTAGATTCTTTCCATACATATCCGGCAAAGGAAGAATCTGAGGACGGTCATAAAGAGCCACCAAAATAACGACAGCATTAGGGCGCGCACATTCCCATGCCAAGCGAAATGTATCCTCCCCTCCTGCCACTTCAAAAACTACATCCGCACCACCGTGTGGACTACTTTGCAATACAAATTCCTTACATTCTTCTGGAGTGACAACTTCTACCTGCGGATAATGTTCCCTAACAAACCGAATTCTTTCAGAGGATTGTTCACAAACAACAATGCGCTGCGGCTTTCTCAGCATCACACAAAGCAAAGTACAGATTCCCGTAGGTCCCGCACCAATGATAAGCACCGTGTCTTCTTCGGTAATCTCCGAAATGCGAGCAGCCCAAAATCCTGTAGCAAGGATATCTCCTACAAACAAAGCTTGCTCATCACTCACGGAATCGGGAATGAGATTCAAGCCTTGATCAGCATAAGGTACGCGAACATACTCCGTCTGCCCCCCATCAATCCGACATCCCAAGGCCCATCCCCCATTAGGATCAGCACAATTATTCACATATCCATGCCGGCAAAAAAAACATTCTCCACAAAAGGTTTCCACATTGACGGTAACTCGATCGCCTGGTTTGACTAATTTAACATCACGTCCTGTCTGCTCCACAATACCCACCATTTCATGCCCCACTGTTATTCCGGGAACAGCACGTGGCACACCACCATGTTTAATATGCAAGTCACTGGTACAAATACTCCCAAGAGTGACGCGCACAATAGCATCACGCGAGTCTCTCAACTCAGGCTTCGGTTTCTCTATCAATTCAAATTTTCCCTGTTTAATATAAGTATATGCCAACATAATATTTCCTTTTCTTCTTTAATGGTTATCTTTATAAAACGACGCAAAGATAATATACAAACATAAACAACAGCCACCATTTGCTGACAAAATGGCTTTCTTTATCACTTTACCTTGCTTCTCAACTGCAAACAAATTTTACAAAGGTTTAAACACATCTCGATATTCATTAAAATTATCTTCACAGATTTAAATTCATTTCATTTCCGGCTGACATTTTGCCATCAGGCATATACTTTGCAAGAACATCAGTGTATTGCCAAAAACGACAAGATAAAAAAAATCAAAAAGCAGTCTAGTAACAATTTAAAATATAGGAGATTATAATTATGACGCCGACTAGAAAGTATAACAATCAGAATTGGTTACCAAGTATTTTCAACGATTTCTTTGATAATGAATGGTTGACAAGAGCCAACGCTACTGCCCCTGCAATTAATGTCATTGAAAGTGACAAAGATTATAAAGTAGAGGTTGCTGCTCCGGGTATGACTAAAGAAGATTTCAATATCCACATCAGCGAAAACAACGAACTAGTGATCTCAATGGAGAAAAAGAATGAAACAAAAGAGGACGACCATCACAACAGAAGATATTTACGTCGTGAATTTTCTTACTCTAAGTTCGAACAAGCTTTGATTCTTCCTGAAGATGTGGTTAAGGAAAAAATCAGCGCCAATGCCAGCAATGGTGTTCTGACCATTGATTTGCCTAAACGCACTCCTGAAGAAAAAGCCAAAGTGAACAGAATCATCGAAATTCATTAATCACAGATTTTGAATATTTACAATCAGACAGTTTATAAGGTACATCTATAACATGCTATTATTTTGCATGATATAAAAGTGTGCCTTATATATTGTCCGATTGTCATAAAATCAACATATTTGCATCAACACTTTCTGCGGATTTCCACCATGCTTTTCAGCGTTTCTTCCCATCTTTCCCCTAAAAAAGTCCACCTCTATTACAATTGAACTTCAAATTCAGGACAAAACTGAAAAAAGCCAGTTTAAATTTTCCTTCAAAAAATGCTGAACAACATTAAAACAGAAACTAAGATGAGTAGGCTTCTTTTTTATTATACAAGCATTAAAATCACATATTTTTAGTATTTTTGTACCCAAATTCACCATATAAAACAAACCAATAAAAAGAGGATGAAAGCATCAGTACGTTTAGTTCGTTTTGCTACAATAGGAACCTTAAATTACCTTATTACCATGTTAGTGATATGGATTGTGATAAGTTACTTCTCATTCAAAGGAAAATATATAGTAGCAAATATTATGGCATATCTCATCGCTCAAACCCATAATTTTATATGGAGCAAATATTGGATTTTTCCTTCCAGCAATCCCCAAAACAGTCTTTGGCAACAAATAATGCTCTTTTGTACCGCTTTTGGTATTGCCTATGGCATACAACTTCTTTTTGTGATACTGATGATAGAAGCAATAGGAATCAAAGAATTTACAGCACAATTTATTGGAATAATAATATATGGAGCTGTTAATTTTATGGTAAACAATAGAATAACATTCCGATAAATATATTTCAAAACTTATGGCAGACAATTATATAGAAAGGCAATACGAACAATATGAAGCCCGAAAGGCTGCATGGGAAAAAAAACGTAAACAAGGAAAGAAGAAAACGATTTCCGTCAAGCCTCAACCAAAGGACCTGACAGACAATACAATCAAACTTCCTAGAAAAGCATTCATCACAGGAGGTGCCGATGGCATAGGGAGAAACATTGTGAAAGCTTTCTGCAACTCACAATACCAAGTCGCCTTTTGTGACAAAAATGAGGATTTAGGAATACAGACAGCCAAAGAGACCGGAGCAATTTTTTATCATGCCGATGTAAGTAATAAAGAATCCCTTGAGAACTGTATGCACGAGCTTTTTGAAAAGTGGGGGGATATGGACATCATTATTAACAATGCCGGAATAAGCGAATTTTCTCCCATCACGGAAACCAGCGTGGAAGATTTTGATAAAATTTTGTCCATCAATCTGCGACCTGTATTTATCACCTCACGCACATTAGCTTTGCATCGCAAATCCCAAGCAGAAAATCACCCGTATGGCAGAATTATCAATATCTGTTCCACCCGTTATTTAATGAGCGAACCGGGAAGCGAAAGCTATGCGGCTTCCAAAGGAGGAATCTATTCACTGACCCATGCACTTGCTTTATCCCTTGCCGACTTTCATATCACCGTAAACTGTATTTCGCCGGGATGGATTCAGACCAATGATTACGAACAGCTACGCCCAGAAGATCATGCCCAACATCCATCAAGACGAGTAGGCAAACCAGAAGACATAGCACGTATGTGTTTATTTTTATGTCAAGAAGAGAACGACTTCATCAATGGACAAAATATCATCATCGATGGTGGAATGACCAAAAAGATGATTTATTTAGAATAAAACGAACTAAAGAAAATATCTATAATGAATAAATAATCACTCATGAAAATACATCATATCGCCATTTGGACATTTCATCTGGAAAAGCTAAGGGAATTTTATACTCGTTACTTTAACGGAACAAGTAATGAAAAATACATTAATTCCCAAAAAGGTTTTGAATCTTACTTCATTTCATTTGAAAGTGGTGCTACATTAGAGTTGATGAGTAGGATTGACGTGCAAAATATCCCGATAGAAGAAAACAGACCGGGATTGACCCATCTAGCTTTTTCTTTTGAAAGCCAAGAAGCTGTCTTATCACTAACGGAACAGCTACGTACTAAAGGATACCATATCGTAGGTGAACCTCGCATTTCAGGAGATGGCTATTTTGAAAGTGTGATACTAGATCCAGACGGAAACCGGATAGAGTGTGTTTACAAAAAAGAGCAGGAATGCCCTCCTGAGGGAAATCATGTAATAGAAACTGAGCGACTTATTTTACGTCCTTTTACAGAGAATGATACGGAAGCTGTTTTTAACTGTTGCCAGAATCCCAACCTAGGAAATAATGCTGGTTGGAAACCTCATGACACACTGGAAGAATCTCTGAAAATTCTTCAAACAATATTTATACCACAAAAAGACACATGGGCCATCACTAGAAAGGAAGACCGGCTTCTGATAGGAGCTATAGGAATTCTACCAGACCCAAAGAGAGAGAATTCAAATGCCGGAATGATAGGTTATTGGTTAGATGAAGCCCAATGGGGAAAAGGATATATGTCTGAAGCCGTCTGTGCTGTCTTGGACTATGGCTTCAACAAACTAGGATTAACCTTGATCAGTGCAAATTGTTATCCTCAAAACAAACGTTCACAACGTGTTTTGGAGAAAATGGGGTTTACATACGAAGGCATTCTCCATCAAGCCGAAGTTAGCTATGATGACAAAATATATGATCATTTGTGTTATTACTTAGAGAAAAACAACCTAAAATAAGTTTTTCATTTTTACACAATCTCAAATGCCTATTCTATTTCATCATTAATTTTGTTAATCCCTAACTTCCCCCAAAGGATATATACATGTCTAAAAAAATCAAAACAAAGCAATCGTTCTTGGGTAAAACATTTATCCAAGAACGATAAAAATACACCTTATTCTTCTTCGGAGATTATTTCTCATAAAATCAATTGAAATAATACAAGAAGATAGCGATGCCTTCAAGTGCCTTCTTCGGTTGGTCTTTTATCTCAATTGTAAATTTAATTTCAGCCTTGGCTACGCCACGCAAGTTCTGTAAAGAATGAAGACTTGCTACCATACGGATACTCTGACCTGCTAGGACAGCCTGTCCAAATTTCATCTTGTCCATACCATAGTTGATCATCATTTTCAGATTATTCACTTCTATAATCTGGTTCCACATATGTGGAAGCAACGAAAGGGTCAGGTAACCATGTACAATAGTACTATGATAAGGACTTTCCACTTTAGCACGTTCTGTATCTACATGAATCCACTGATGATCCAAGGTAGCATCTGCAAAAAGATTAATTCGGTCTTGCGACACTTCCACATAGTCGGAAATTCCAATCTGCCGTCCTAGCAGCTTCTCAAAATCCTCGTACGAATTAACAACAACTTTATCCATTATCTCTTTGTTTTAAAGGTTATACACTAATTGAATACAAAAATAAGAAAAAATAGTCCTATATTTGCACTTTATTCACACAAAAACTTCATTACAGATGAGAATTATTGAAAAAGAACAGCGTACCGCAGAACAAATGATCCGAATTTATTGTCGGTACAAGGAAGGCAATAAAGAGCTTTGCCCAACCTGTCGGCAGTTATTGCAATATGCACATAACAGGTTAAAGCATTGTACATTCGGTGAACAAAAAAAGACTTGCCGCAACTGTCCCATACATTGTTATAAACCAGAAATGAAGAAACGAATACAAGAAGTAATGCGGTATGCTGGTCCACGAATGTTTTTTTTTCATCCCATAACAACTATCAAGCATTTCATTCATCAATAAACAGAATGGACAGAGCACAGTTTTATAAAGAAGTATATAGCATTACAAAAGAAATCCCCTACGGCAATGTTTTTACTTACGGAAAAATAGCACAACTTATAGGTAATCCCCAATATTCACGAATGGTAGGACAGGCTTTATCTCATGCACCAAAAGAAGAAGACCTTCCTTGCCACCGGGTAGTAAACAGCCAAGGAAGACTAGTTCCCAGCTGGCAGAAACAAAAAGAATTATTGGAAAAAGAAGGAATCACCTTCAAGCGCAATGGATGCGTCAACATGTCCAAACACTTATGGGACATTACTGGTTCACTCACATCGACAATAGGTATTAGCCCCACAAGTGCAACGTGGCAATAATTGCTCACTCAGTTCGTCCCGATAAAACTCATATAATTCACGATACATCGTTTCATAAAGTTCGGAAATACGATGTTCCAATTCTGTTTCATCCTCATAAATATGCTGAAACGGGTCATCAAAAGAAAAATGCTTCCAGTTTTTCACTTCCTTATTAAAATCACCCTCCACTTCCTTTGCTTCTTCACAAAGAGTAATCACATAGTCCCATGGTTGATGGCAATATATATCCACATCACTAGCTTTCTTACGAGAGCAATCATATCCATTCTGTTCCATCACCCCTACCACTGAAGATGGTACCACTCTTCCCGGCAGAACTCCAGAGGTAAATATCTTTGTCCCATATCCAAAAGAAGATAATATCTTCTGTGCCATACGACTACGACATATGTCACTATTACTCACCAATAAAATATTCATCGCTATTCCTATATTTAAATTCAACAATTATTTTCATTCATCCCTACTAACATAAAACACTCTCAAAGTATAAACTAATATCCGATATCCAGCCCCATTCAAGTGCAAATCATCAATGGGCAAATTAGGGTTCAATTTATCATTCAACAACAATTTATCGAACACGTCTAAAATCACCAATAAATGAGATTTTAAGTTTTCCTTTCATACCTACCTCTTCACCAGTTTTTTTGGAGAGCCACTCCATGAACACCCCAAACAATAAACAATAGTTAAATCAAACCCTTCCATATTCTCTTCCAAATTTCTCGGTACCACTTCCCCTTCATCCGATACATAAACTAACAACCTTTCTTTCTTCTCATTTTTAACGTATAACCCTGCAATTTTGCATTGCGGACACAACAATTTTCTCATATCTATTTTCTCTTTTTATCCAAAACAACAAATTAACATCCAATTTTTCTTATAAATTTGCGGCAAAAATACGAAAAAAAAACAGTTGAATAGCATCTGTAGTGAATTTACACAACATAAAAAGATTATTGGAAAGAAAATGCCTATCTTTGCCCAAGAATATAAAATCGCAAAATAAAAGTGTAGCTATGGAAATAAAATTAGACAGAAAAAAAATCATATTGCGGCATCTGATTACAAAGAACAAACAACCGTCATAAAAACAACTAGCGATTTCAAAATAGGAAACAATGTAGACACGAACAAAATAGAAGGGAATTATATGGTAAAAAGAGAGAAAGAAACGCTTATAAAAATAATAGAACTTCGCAAATCTCAACGCGATATTATCCTAACTTTAAATGTATCTCTATATTCCCGTTACAGACTGAAAAGCAGTCAACTGAAGTATTACAGGAATTAAACAAAAACTTTATCATCCATTCCGAGTTGTCCGCATAGTGACCTCACAAGAAAAACAAATCATTAGCAACTATATTAAACGAACTATGATACATTTTTTTAAGAATTCCATTGCCACTATAAAGTTACCCGATAAGTTCACTTATCCTTTTCACTATACCCCTCATCCACTTTGCATAATAGCGACTAAAGAAGTACAAGCCTATCTGACAAGTCAATCCCAATGGCAAAAAGAATTGCAACAAGGAAAAATGTTTGGTGTCCTAATTGTACAAACACCCGAGAATAAAATAGGTTATTTGGCCGCATTTTCAGGAACATTAGCTGGTAAAAACTGTCATCCTTTCTTCGTTCCGCCAATTTATGATTTGTTACAACCACAGGGATTCTTCAAAATAGAGGAAAAACGTATATCCGCCATCAATGTATGCATTAAAAAGACACAGAACGACCCTCGTTACATAGATCTACTCCGACAAATTGAAAAAGAAACAATACAATCCCAGCAGGAATTGACTGAAGCTAAAGAGTTTTTCAAATCCGCTAAAAAAAACAGAGAAATCCGGCGCAAGACAGGAATTCCCGACGCAAAGGAGTTAGCTGCAATGATACGTGAAAGCCAGTTTCAAAAAGCTGAATTAAAACGCATGGAAAAAATATGGAAAGAAAAAATCGCTTCACTACAAGCAGAAGCCGATACTTTCATCACAAAAATAGAAACGATGAAGATAGAAAGGAAAAAACGTTCTGCCACTTTACAAAGAAAGCTGTTTGAGCAGTTTCAGATACTAAACGCCCATGGAGAAACAAAAGATTTATGTCGTATTTTTGCACAAACTATACAAAAATTTCCTCCTGCCGGAGCCGGTGAATGTGCAGCTCCCAAATTACTCCAATATGCCTATAAGCATCAATTAAAACCTATTGCTATGGCAGAATTCTGGTGGGGAGATTCTCCAAAAGCAGAAATAAGACATCATGGATACTACTATCCTGCATGTAAAGGAAAATGCGGACCTATCCTGGGACATATGTTACAGGGACTGGAAGTGGAAGAAAATCCCTTGTTAAAAAAACATTATCATGAAATGCCATTAGAGATAGTATATGAAGATAATTACCTAGTCGTAATCAACAAACCAGCAGGAATGCTCTCGGTTCCAGGAAAAGGAGAAATAGACTCTGTCTATCAACATATAAAAATACTTTATCCAGATACCACAGGTCCTCTGATAGTCCACCGATTGGATATGGCTACTTCCGGTGTGTTATTAATAGCCAAAAACAAAGAAGTACATCAGCACCTGCAAGCACAATTCAAGAATAGAATGATAAAGAAACGATATATTGCCTTATTGGATGGCAAGATTTCTTCTAAAGAAGGAACCATAATACTCCCCCTCCGTATGGATCCTCTTGACAGACCCAGACAAGTAGTAGACCATGAACATGGAAAAACCGCTATCACACAATATCAGGTTTTAAACGAACAAGAAGGAAACACACTTATTGCCTTTTATCCATTGACAGGACGGACACACCAATTAAGAGTACATGCCGCCCATCCGGAAGGATTACATTGTCCTATACGAGGAGATGAACTCTACGGACAAAAAGCAGACAGACTTTATTTACATGCTGAAAGTCTAGAGTTTGTTCACCCTGTAACAAAAGAAATAATTTTTGTAGAAAAGAAAAGTAATTTCTAATAGTTTTTGCTCAGAAAATTTATCTGTGGAAGGTGTGTCGTAATACACGATGCGCCTTCTTTTTTTTCATTGACTATAAAAATCGACTCATTTTTTTAAGCTGCGATATTTTGAGGATTTCTTTGATTTATGCGTTCTCAACATCTAAATAGAACAACTGTAAGCTCATAAAACGGTCTAATCAGCCAATCCATACCTTCTTTAGTCATTTTTGCACACATCTTTTTTATATTGAAGGCAATGGCAAAGAAGGCAAAGTCCATGAAGACCTTATCCTTTCCAAAATGGCGGAAACGTTTGTAATTCATATTGTTTTTCATTTGTCCGAACACGGCTTCCGGTTCTATGCATCTCTGTCCTCTGTGTTTCAGCCCTTCCTCTGAGCAGAGCAACTCTTTGGCTTTTTGCTTGTATTTTCTGAGTCTGTGATTCAACTCTATCGTTCTGTTCCCCTTTGCTTTAAAACATCGGCATCTTAGCGGACAGCCTTCACATCTGATGGCTCTGTACCTGGCATTTTCGCTGACATATCCGGATGCTGTTTTCACATGTCTAGTCCCTATCCTTTGCATCTTCTGTCCCATGGGGCAGATACAAAAGTCTTGTTCTTCATTGTAGTAGAAGTTTTCCGCCTTGAACGGGTCCGGTTTGAATCTCGGCCGCTGTTCCATGTGGAAGTAGTTGTACTTGACGTAGGCTTCCATACCGTTTTCTGACATGAAGCGGTAATTCTCCTCAGAACCGTAGCCGGAATCGGCAACCACCGTATGGGCCAGCCTGTCATATCTGCTTGAGAAGGATTGCAGGAAAGGTATCAGGGTCAGTGTATCCGTAGGGTTCGGGAAGAGTGCAAAGTCGGTAATGAACTGGTTCCCGGTGCCGATCTGGAGGTTGTAACCGGGCTTTGTCCCGTGCATTATCCTCCTTCATTCTCATAAAGTAGCGTCATTGTCAGTTTTGGAATAGGAATTCTGTCCTGCCATCGGCCACACCGGTATACGTAAAGTCTTGTGCCAACGCTCTTCGAAATTTATGCGTTTCTTCGGAGTTTTTCCCTTTCAGAATCTCAGGAATGTTCGATCATATACAAATAACCAATACAGTCGAAACCCCTTGTGAGAATCCGTAGCCTCAGCTGCTCCCGCCACTCCCCAATCAATATCTAAATACAAAAGAGATCAAGCAAAATATTCAATATCGTTCAAAAAAGCAAAACCAAAACGGAGTATTTGCTATCACCCAATGCCGAATAATACATTCAAAGCAAATTATAGAAAAAGGTACAGGGCACCCCGTTGAAAGTAATCAGCAAATAAAGATAAGCATCCTCAAGAATATTCTCCGGAGTCTGCATCATCTGAAGAATATCCGAACAAAACATACTAGTTACAATAGCAATTACTACAGACATCACCGCTGCCAATTGTAAACTAACTGCCACAAAACGCCGCATCATACCATAATCCCTTGCTCCAAACTTCTGTGCGACAGGAATACCGAAGCCACCACAACAGCCATTGCAAAAGCCTAATATCAAAAACACCACCGAAGTGCTAGCTCCTACAGAAGCCAAAGCATTAATTCCAAGAAACTTACCCACAATAGCAGCATCCATCAAGAATAAGTCTGCTGAAGTAAATTACCCAGCAATAAAGGAAAAGCAAAATTCAATATCAAAGGGAACGGACGTCCCGAAGTCATCTCTCTCGAAGTTGCCATAACATGAATGTATTGTAAATCCGAGCACAAATATATATCATCCTTTGTAAAAATACATATTTCTAGAACTTCATTTCAATGAATACCCATTAATTAAATGATACATATCAATTTTTCCCGGAGAACTATCGTCTTTCCCAAAATCCTGAATAAAAAAGCAACAACACAGCAAACAACTCCAAACGTCCTATCAACATCAGGAACGACAATATCCATTTAGCAGCATCAGGCAACGCCGCCCATGAAAAAGCAGGACCGAATGCTCCTAATCCCGGTCCCACATTGCCTAAGCTAGAAATTACTGTACTCATCGCTTCAATTATCCCCACCCCGAAAAACATCAGCAGTATCCATCCGGCCAAAATACAGAACAAATAAAATACAAAGAATGTATTCACTGAAGCAATGATGGAAGGCGATATAACCTGACGGTTCACACGAACAGGCAATACAGCCCTAGGATGCAGCATCCGTTTGAATTCATTTTTGATATTACGCGCCAGAATCATAAGGCGCATATTTTTGATTCCCCCACTAGTAGACCCCGTACATCCACCTGACAACATAGCAAAAATAAGAAGCATCCATGTAAAAGATGGCCACAAGTTATAATCATCCGTTGCAAAGCCGCATGACGTATGCGCCGTAGCCACTTGAAACAGAGCCCTGCGGAATGCCTCTTCCCAATCATAATGATTCTGAAAAACTAAGGCAAACGTAATAACAAGTGTCAGAATACTCACTGATTTCATAAACCAACGGAATTCATCATCCTGAAATAAACGCTTGCCTTTCCCTTTCAGACACATAAAATAGAGAGAGAAATTAATACCCGAAAGGATCATAAATATCGCTATTACATATTCTATAAACGGAGAGTTCCAATAAGCTACACTAGCTTGTTTGGTAGAATAACCACCTGTAGCCGTTGTAGAGAATGAATGACATACCGCATCAAAAAAACTCATTCCTCCTATCATCAGCAGCACAGTTTCTGCAATTGTAAGAATAGCATATATCATCCACAGCCACTTAGCCATCACATCAATCCGGGGATGTGTTTTGTCATGCGTCACTCCGATAGCCTCAGCTGAAAAAAGTTGTATAGTTCCTCCCCCGAAAATAGGAAGCACAGCAATAGTAAAAAAGACAATACCCAAGCCACCTATCCATTGTGTCAAGCTACGCCAAAATAACAGACCATGTGAAAGAGATTCTATATTATCCAATATAGTAGCTCCTGTAGTAGTAAAACCCGACATGGTTTCAAAAAAGGCATCCGTCACCGAAGGGATTCCTCCACTAAAATAAAAAGGCAACATTCCAAACAACGTAAACAAAAACCAAGTAAAAGTTACAATACAGTACCCATCTCGTCGTGTCAGCCGATTCTCAGCACCTCTACTACAAATTAGCAAAACTCCACCGACCAATGTATTCAAAAGAATGGTATATAGAAAATATTGATAATCTTGCTCACCGTAACATAAGGAAACAGCCGCACAAAGCAGGAACATAGCAGATTCAATAAAAAGTAATACCCCCAATACACGGAATATCATTTTTTTATTTATCAAGCTATTATTCCGGCTTCCACCTTTATATAATTTATCTGGATTATAAAATTCTCCCATCTTTTTATACTTTTATATATTTGACAAGTATATAGCGAATACTATGCCAAAATGAAAAACAACATTATAAACTATCTGATAAACAAACAGATATTATATGAAGTCATAAACAAAGGGAAACACTACCCTTGCTTTAACATAAAATGAAAGGGAGCGTATATTCAAAACAACATTAGGTATTATATGAAGTCAGGGATATGACGTATTTCTTGCAGATATGACGATCTCAAGCAAAATTTAAATTACATACATATCTGCTAACACTACAACATCGTCCTCATCATAATGAATAATGAATAAATATTTTAAAATTACCCACTATTTTACTATTTTTGCATCCAAATCGATAATCCTCTACTAAATTTAATTCGCCTACTGTGGAATTATTCTACAGCTGTTGCCTGTTTTCCACACTTTCCCTATCAACAAAAGGCAGTAATAAAACACTGATTATGAAAAGGAAAGGCTATTTACAGTAGTTTGGCACGCTGCTTGTATTCCTACTGACGGCATCTTAAACAATAACAAAACTAAAGTATGAAACTATTTTTTACACACAAAGAAATTGCGCTAAAAAAGAAAAGAACAGCGCTTGTAGTAATAGGTATTGGACTAGTTATCGGGATTTACCTGATTGTTTCCCATCGACCGGCAAAGATGCCGGAACTTCCAGTAGTTGCCATAGCACCGGCAACGCAAGACGATGTGGAAATATATGGTGAATATGTAGGACGCGTACGTGCACAGCAATTCGTTGAAGTACGTGCCCGAGTAGAGGGATATTTAGAACAAATGCTTTTCGCAGAAGGTACATATGTCACTAAGAATCAAGTGCTGTTTGTTATCAATCAAGATCAATATCGAGCCAAAGCTGACAAAGCGCGTGCCCAATTGAAAAAAGATGAAGCACAGGCACAAAAAGCAAAACGCGATTTAGAACGTATCCGTCCGCTATATGAACAAAATGCTGCCAGCCAGTTGGACTTGGACAATGCTACTGCTGCATATGAAACAGCAGAAGCCTCGGTAGCTATGAGTAGTGCCGACCTTGATCAAGCAGAATTGGAACTAGGTTATACGATAGTTCGTTCTCCGTTAGCAGGACATATCAGTGAACGTCACGTGGATTTAGGGACATTGGTAGGTCCAAGTGGCAAATCACTGCTTGCCACCGTAGTAAAAAGTGATACTGTATTAGTGGATTTCAGCATGACAGCTCTAGACTATCTGAAAAGCAAAGAACGTAATGTGAACTTAGGTCAAAAAGACTCTACCCGCTCTTGGCAACCCAATGTTTCCATTACTCTAGCAGACAATACTATTTATCCATACAAAGGACTGGTAGACTTTGCCGAACCGCAAGTTGATCCACGCACAGGTACATTCTCCGTACGTGCCGAAATGCCGAATCCAGAACGGATATTACTTCCTGGACAGTTCACCAAAGTAAAACTATTATTGGATGTCAGAGAAAAAGCTACGGTAGTTCCGTTAAAGTCCGTTATCATAGAAAAAGGCGGTGCCTATATTTATGTAATGCGCAAAGATTCTACAGTAGAGAGACGTTTCATTGAATTAGGACCTGAATTCCAGAATCAAGTAGTGGTGGAAAGAGGCTTGGCTCCCGGAGAAGACATTGTTATAGAAGGATACCACAAGCTGAATCCAGGCATGAAAGTAAAAGTAAGTCCTGCTGTAGAAGACAAAAAAACGGAGGAAAAAGATACGATCGGATAATTTCACTCCCGAATACGAATTCCCCTATGGAGGAAAATTTACGCATTCAAAAAAACAATAGACATTATGAAAGTTAGTTTCTTTATAGACAGACCGGTATTTTCAGCTGTCATCTCCATATTAATAGTCATTGTCGGTATCATCGGTCTCACGATGCTACCCATTGACCAATATCCGCAGATTACCCCGCCGGTAGTGAAAATCAGCGCATCCTATCCGGGTGCCAGTGCCCTGACAGTATCACAAGCAGTAGCCACTCCTATAGAACAGGAATTGAACGGTACTCCAGGAATGCTTTACATGGAATCAAACAGTTCCAATTCGGGAGGTTTTTCAGCCACCGTCACTTTTGATATCTCGGCAGATCCCGATCTGGCGGCAGTAGAAATACAGAACCGTATCAAGTTAGCAGAATCACGTCTTCCAGCAGAAGTTATACAAAATGGTATTTCGGTAGAGAAACAGGCTGCCAGTCAATTGCTGACCCTATGCCTTACCTCTACCGACCCGAAATTCGATGAAATATACCTTAGCAACTTTGCTACTCTGAATGTACTGGACCTAATCCGCCGTATCCCTGGCGTAGGACGTGTTTCAAACATCGGAAGCCGATATTACGCCATGCAAATTTGGGTACAGCCCGACAAACTGGCCAATTTCGGTCTGACCGTAGCCGATCTGCAGAATGCACTGAAAGACCAAAATCGGGAATCAGCAGCCGGTGTACTGGGACAACAACCCGTACAAGGATTAGACGTAACCATTCCCATCACTACTCAGGGACGTCTATCTACTGTAAGCCAGTTTGAGGAAATCGTAGTCCGTGCCAATGCCGATGGTTCCATCATCCGTTTACGTGATGTGGCCCGCATCTCACTCGAAGCACAATCATACAATACCGAGAGTGCCATTAACAAAGAAAATGCAGCGGTATTGGCCATCTATATGTTACCGGGAGCCAACGCTATGGAAGTAGCAAAAAGCGTGAAAGAAGCTATGGAGGAAATCAGCAAGAATTTCCCCGAAGGAATGAGTTACGAGATACCTTTCGATATGACCACATATATTTCGGAATCTATTCATGAAGTGTACAAAACACTGTTTGAAGCCCTGATACTGGTTATTATCGTAGTATACCTTTCACTCCAAAGCTGGCGTGCAACAGTTATCCCACTAGTTGCCGTACCTATCTCACTGATTGGAACTTTCGGATTCATGTTGATTTTCGGATTCTCGCTTAATATCCTGACCCTGTTGGGGTTGGTACTTGCCATCGGTATTGTGGTGGACGATGCTATCGTGGTAGTAGAGAATGTGGAGCGTATCATGGAAGAGGAGAAACTATCTCCCTACCAAGCTACCAAGAAAGCTATGGAAGGACTTACAGGAGCCATTATCGCCACTTCTTTGGTACTGGCAGCAGTATTTGTTCCCGTAAGTTTTCTAGGTGGAATTACCGGACAACTTTATCGCCAGTTTACGGTAACCATCGTAGTATCCGTATTGCTGTCTACGGTAGTAGCTTTGACATTGAGTCCAGTCATGTGTTCGCTTATCCTGAAACCGGAAGATCCGAACAAGAAAAAGAATATCGTATTCCGCCGTATCAATGAGTGGCTGGCTATCGGCAATCATAAATATGTAGGGCTTATCAAACACATTGTGAAACACCCGCGTCGGGTACTGAGCACATTCGGCATGGTATTGATCGCCATCCTGTTAATCCATCGCATTATTCCCACCAGCTTCCTCCCCATCGAAGACCAAGGGTATTTTAAAATAGAGTTGGAGCTACCCGAAGGTGCAACGTTGGAACGTACACGTATCGTAACAGAACGTGCTGTGGAATACCTGATGAAAAATCCGGCAGTGGAATATGTGCAAAGCGTGGCGGGAAGCAGTCCGCGTGTAGGAACCAGTCAGGCACGAAGTGAACTGACTGTCATCTTAAAACCTTGGGAGGAACGTGACTCGCAAACTATTGACAATATTATGGCACAGGTAAAAAAAGACATGTCACAATACCCCGAATGCAAGGTATATCTTTCCACCCCTCCCGTTATTCCGGGATTAGGCAGTTCGGGCGGGTTCGAAATGCAATTGGAAGCACGTGGAGATGCCACTTTCGAAAATTTGGTACAAGCTACGGATACATTGATGTATTATGCATCAAAACGTAAGGAATTATCAGGTTTATCTTCGGCTTTACAAGCGGATATCCCCCAACTTTATTTTGATGTAGACCGTGACAAAGTAAAATTCTCAGGAGTACCTTTAGCCGATGTATTCTCGACTATGAAAGCTTATACAGGTTCGGTATATGTAAACGATTTCAATATGTTTAACCGCATCTACCGTGTATATATTCAAGCAGAAGCACCCTACCGGGAACATAAGGAGAATATCAACCTGTTTTTTGTACGGGGTACAGACAATGCCATGATACCGCTCACCTCGCTGGGTACCACTTCGTATACCACTGGTCCGGGCAGCATCAAACGTTTTAATATGTTCAACAGTTCTGTGATTCTCGGTGAGGCCGCAGACGGTTACAGTTCAGGACAGGCTATGGAAATTATCGAACAAATAGCCCGCGAACACCTACCGGAAAATATCGGTGTAGAATGGAGCGGACTATCCTTCCAGGAAAAACAGGCAGGTGGACAGACCGGCATGGTGCTGGCATTAGTGTTCATGTTCGTATTTTTGTTCCTTGCTGCCTTATACGAAAGCTGGATGGTACCGGTTGCAGTATTACTCTCTTTGCCTGTAGCCGCATTAGGTGCTTATCTAGGTGTATGGGGCTGTGGACTGGAGAATGATGTCTATTTCCAGATCGGATTGGTGATGCTGGTAGGACTAGCCGCCAAAAATGCAATTCTTATTGTAGAGTTTGCCAAAGAACAAGTAGACAAAGGAGTAGATGTAGTACAAGCTGCACTTCATGCTTCACAGCTCCGTTTCCGACCTATTTTGATGACTTCATTGGCATTCATCTTAGGTATGTTACCTATGGTCATTGCCAGCGGGCCAGGTTCAGCCAGCCGTCAGGCTATTGGTACAGGTGTATTCTTCGGAATGATCTTTGCTGTAACTGTGGGAATTTTGTTAGTACCTTTCTTCTTTGTACTGATATACAAGATGAAAGCGAAGATGAAACAAAAATAAGGATATAAAAAGATGAAAGAAATGATGAAACATACATTATTATATATAGCCGTATCAGGAATGACTTTGCTGACTTCTTGCCAATTAGGTAAGCACTACACACGTCCCGACTTACATCTTCCCCAACAATTAGATACATTACGACAACAGGATACATTATCTATAGCCGATATGCAATGGTGGGAAATCTATACGGACACAACCTTGCAAAGCCTGATAGAAAAGACGTTGGATAACAACAAAGACATGAAAATAGCTGCGGCACGTGTAAAAGAACTTGCCGCAATGAAGCGCATAGACTTTGCCAACCTTTTCCCCCAACTGAACGGAAGCGCTTATGCCCAAAAAGAAGGAAGTAATTATGGTGGTGACAACTATAAAAATGACCCCGAACTGGGTGGTAAACTTACCGTGACTTGGGAATTAGACTTATGGGGTAACCTGCGTTGGGCAAAAGACAAAAGCATAGCACAATTTCTGGGAAGCATCGAGGCGCAACGTGCCTTGAAAATGAGTATTGTGTCCGAAGTGGCACAAGCCTATTTTGAATTGGTCGCATTAGACAATGAGCTGAACATCGTTCGTCAAACACTCTATGCCCGTAAAGAAGGAGTACGCCTGGCAAAGCTTCGTTTTGAAGGAGGACTGACTTCAGAAACTTCTTATCAACAGGCACAAGTGGAGTATGCACGTACCGCAACCTTAGTTCCTGAACTGGAAAGGAAAATTTCATTGAAAGAAAATGATATCGCATTCCTGGCAGGCGAATACCCGCACCGCATACAGCGTTCCATTCTGCCCGAAGAGGTAAAACTACCTGAAACATTACCAGTAGGTCTACCCTCCACTCTGTTGGAACGTCGTCCCGATGTACGCGAAGCAGAACAGAAATTAATAGCAGCCAATGCCAGTGTAGGTATTGCCTATACCAATATGTTCCCACGACTCAGCCTCACAGCACAATATGGCGTAGAAAGTGAAGAATTCTCTGATTTCTTTAAATCACCCATTCATTATATCAGTGGCAATCTTCTAACTCCTCTCTTCGCCATGGGAAAATACAGAGCAACCCTAAAGGCTAAGAAAGCCGCATACGAACAGGAATGCTACAGCTATGAAAAATCAGTGCTGACTGCATTCAAAGAGGCCCGCAATGCCATTGTGGACTTCAATAAGATAAAAGATATCTACGAATCGCGTCTGCAACTGGAACGTTCCTCTAAAGCAACAATGGAACTGGCCCAATTGCAATACATCAATGGAGTAATAGGCTATTTGGATGTATTGGATGCACAACGTAGCTATTTCGATGCACAAATAGGATTAAGTAATGCAATAAGAGACAAACAAATTACATTAGTAAAATTGTATAAAGCATTAGGGGGTGGATGGTAACCATCCCCTCTTAATTTGATTTTCCTTTATCCGGAAAATCAAATTAAGATATATGCCTGATAAGACGTATTGTTCTCTACCGGTGTAAGTGACAAATAACCCGACTTCACTTTTCCATTTTCCAGATATAAAGGATGCTTTTCTTGAAGCGCAAGATGAGAATGCCATGCCTCACCGGGCTTTGCATAATATTCTATAACATACCGTCCCTGCCCGCCATCACACACATAGTTATCATATATCAAACGTGCTACCACTCCCATATTCATACGAAGATTTATTTCCACACACGGATGAATGGCATACCCGCCGTTTTGGGTACGGCATATCATCATATCCACCCCCAGATAGCCTTCGTAACTCCCTTTGATCACTTCCGCCAATTCCACCTGTAACGCCCTCCCAACCTGATGTAAGATTTCCGCAGAAACATATGTGGATATCCTCGCTTCAATAACCCGATCCGCAGCCAACAAGTTTTCTTTATAAACACCTCTCTTGTCTGTTTCGAATAAAGAATACCCTATAAAATGTACCTGTCCCCACTCGTCTGCAAAAAACTCCATGGCAAAATCCAAAAGCTTATCATAAAAAGGTTCTCCTATCACCTCATGCTGAGTGGTAAGTATGTGTCGAATCCACCCTTCCAGAGGGATGGTAAAACTACCTGAAACATATTGTATCCCTCTCCCACTACCAGACCATGGAGCTTTTAACAAAGCACGAGGATGAGACAACACAAAAGCCTTCACTTCCTCTGTTGATGACAATACAAAAGCCTCCCCCAATGTGGGAATATTCCCACCTATATGCCTACAAAGGCGTCGTAACACTTTTACAGCCGTCTGACGTCCGGATATTTGACGGATACGCTTCATACGCTCTACTGAAGGATATGCTGTATCAGGAAATCCAGCTTCCTGCAAACGACGCACCAAAGACGGATTCCATCCCCAAGGAATCACTTTATTATAAATGGGGAGGAATTCTGAAGTCCAATTGACCGAAGGCGGCAAAAAAGATTGTCTTTCCATTGTTTTCATACGCAGAGCAGAATCCAGCCACACAGTTCCTCCCTGTTCTGCATACCATGCAGGCAACACGGACAGCTCGGCCGCCATTCGCCGGGCACTGGCAGGTGCCATATAATAAGGATCACCACAAGCCAATGCCATATCATTTTCCGGATTGAATAAATAAAGCGCTTCCATTTCCGGACACAAAGATAAATGTTTTAGAGTACAAACCATTTCTCTTGTTCGTCTTTTAGTTGAAAAAAAATAATATTTTGCTATCTCCAGTTTGCAATTTGAATTAGTATTGCTATATTTGCAACCGATAAAAAAGCAACCATGGAAACCTTTTACAGAACACACAGTTATCTGGTGGAACATACAAATGCTCCTGTTCGCCGGGACTTGATGGACGAAATAGACTGGAACGACAGACTGATCGGCATCAAGGGTACTCGTGGCGTAGGAAAAACGACTTTCCTCCTGCAATATGCAAAAGAAAAGTTCGGAACGGATCACTCATGTCTGTTCATCAACATGAATAACTTTTACTTCTCTAAATATACGTTAGTGGAGTTTGCCGCAGAATTCGTAAAACGAGGAGGAAAAGTTTTGTTGATAGACCAAGTGTTCAAGTATCCCGAATGGAGCCACGACCTGCGTGCTTGCTATGAAATGTTTCCTACTCTGAAGATTATATTCACCGGATCATCCGTGATGCGACTGAAAGAAGAAAATCCAGAACTGAGCGGCATTGTCAAGGTATACTACCTGAGAGGTTTCTCATTCCGCGAATACCTGAATCTGCAAAGCGGTAATTGTTTCCGTGCCTATACCTTACAAGAAATTTTGGAGAATCACGAACAGATAGCGAAAACCATCCTGCGCAACGTGAAGCCGTTGGATTATTTTCAAGACTATCTGCATCACGGTTTCTACCCATTCTTTCTGGAAAAACGTAACTTTTCGGAGAATCTGCTAAAAACCATGAATATGATGATAGAAGTAGATATACTTCTTATCAAACAAATTGAGCTGAAATATCTTTCAAAGATAAAAAAATTACTATATTTGCTAGCTGTGGACGGACCCGTTGCTCCGAACGTCAGCCAGCTGGCCACGGAGATTCAAACTTCACGTGCCACGGTGATGAATTACATTAAGTATCTGGCAGATGCGCGTCTTATCAATATGGTTTATCCCAAGGGAGAGGAATTTCCCAAGAAACCTTCCAAACTGATGATGCACAACACCAACCTGATGTACTCCATTTATCCGGTAAAGGTCGAAGAACAGGATGTTCTGGATACATTTTTCATGAATACCCTGTATAAGGACCATAAACTATATAAAGGCGATAAAGGCACTTCATTTATGGTAGACAACGGACTGCATTTCCGTATTTGCGCAGAAGGGTGCAAGTTCAAAAATAATCCAAACGTGTATTATGCCCTACACAAATTGGAATTAGGACACGGAAATATGATCCCATTATGGCTTTTCGGCTTTTTATATTAAGAGATAGAGAATAAATTTTATTACCTAATAATTAGTAATTGTATGACTAAACAAAAAAAATTCATCACTTGTGATGGTAACCAGGCAGCAGCACATATCTCGTATATGTTCTCTGAAGTAGCTGCTATCTATCCCATCACTCCGTCGTCTACTATGGCTGAATACGTGGACGAATGGGCTGCCGCAGGTCGTAAAAACATCTTCGGCGAAACAGTTTTGGTACAGGAAATGCAGTCAGAAGGCGGAGCGGCAGGTGCTGTTCACGGTTCTCTTCAGGCAGGTGCGTTGACTACCACTTACACTGCATCTCAGGGATTGTTGCTGATGATCCCCAACATGTACAAAATTGCCGGTGAATTCCTGCCTTGCGTATTCCACGTATCGGCCCGTACATTGGCTTCACACGCATTGTGTATCTTCGGCGACCACCAGGACGTCATGTCTTGTCGCCAGACAGGTTTCGCCATGTTGTGCGAAGGTTCTGTACAGGAAGTTATGGACATGGCTGCCGTAGCTCACCTTGCTACTATCAAATCACGCGTGCCATTCGTTAACTTCTTCGACGGTTTCCGTACTTCTCACGAAATCCAAAAGATTGAAATGCTGGAAAACGAAGATCTGGCAGGTCTGATCGACCAACAGGCTTTGGCTGAATTCCGTCAACGCGCGTTGAATCCTAACAACCCTGTTGCACGCGGTATGGCTGAAAACCCCGATCACTTCTTCCAGCACAGAGAATCTTGCAATAACTTCTATGAAGCTGTTCCGGCTATCGTAGAAGAATACATGAACGAAATCAGCAAAATCACAGGCCGTCCTCATGGTTTGTTCGATTACTATGGTGCTGAAGACGCTGAACGCGTAATTATCGCAATGGGTTCTGTTACAGAAGCTGCCCGCGAAGCTATCGACTACTTGATGAGCAAAGGTGAAAAAGTAGGTTTGGTTTCTGTACACTTATACCGTCCGTTCTCTGCTAAACATTTCTTGGCTGCTGTACCTAAGACTGCCAAGACTATCGCTGTTCTTGACCGTACTAAAGAACCGGGAGCAAACGGTGAACCTTTGTATCTGGATGTTAAAGACTGCTTCTATGGAACAGAAAACGCCCCGGTTATCGTAGGCGGTCGTTACGGTTTAGGTTCTAAAGACACTACTCCGGCTCAAATCATCGCTGTATTCAAGAATTTGGCTCTGCCAATGCCGAAAAACCACTTCACTGTGGGTATCGTAGACGATGTAACTTTCACTTCTCTTCCCCAGGAAGAAGAAATCGCATTGGGCGGTGAAGGCATGTTCGAAGCTAAATTCTACGGATTAGGTGCTGACGGTACTGTAGGTGCCAACAAGAACTCTGTGAAGATTATTGGTGACAACACCGACAAGCACTGCCAGGCTTATTTCTCATACGACTCTAAGAAATCAGGTGGTTTCACTTGCTCTCACCTCCGTTTCGGTGATACTCCTATCCGTTCTACTTACTTGGTAAATACTCCGAACTTCGTAGCTTGCCACGTACAGGCTTATCTGCACATGTACGATGTAACCCGTGGTTTGCGTAAGAACGGTTCTTTCTTGCTGAACACTATCTGGGAAGGTGAAGAACTGGCAAAGAACCTGCCTAACAAAGTGAAGAAATACTTCGCTCAGAACAATATCACTGTTTACTACATCAATGCAACTCAGATTGCTCAGGAAATCGGTTTGGGCAACCGTACCAATACCATCCTGCAATCAGCATTCTTCCGTATCACAGGCGTTATTCCTGTTGACTTGGCTGTAGAACAGATGAAGAAATTCATCGTTAAGTCTTATGGCAAGAAGGGTGAAGACGTGGTGAACAAGAACTATGCTGCCGTAGACCGTGGTGGTGAATACAAACAATTGACAGTTGATCCGGCTTGGGCTAATCTGGAAGTTGAAGCTCCTGCTGCTAACAATGACCCTGCATTCATCAACGAAGTAGTTCGTCCTATCAACGCTCAGGATGGTGACTTGTTGCCGGTATCTGCATTCAAAGGCATCGAAGACGGTACTTGGGAACAAGGTACTGCTCAATACGAAAAACGTGGTGTAGCTGCATTCGTACCTGAATGGAATGCTGAAAACTGTATCCAGTGTAACAAGTGTGCATATGTTTGTCCTCATGCTTCCATCCGTCCGTTCGTACTTGACGCTGAAGAACAGAAGGGTGCAGACTTCGAGACATTGAAAGCTGTAGGTAAACAATTTGACGGAATGACATTCCGCATCCAGGTTGACGTGCTTGACTGTCTGGGTTGTGGTAACTGTGCCGATGTTTGTCCGGGCAATCCGAAGAAGGGAGGCAAGGCTCTTACAATGAAACATTTGGAAAGCCAGTTGTCTCAAGCAGCCAATTGGGAATACTGCGCTAAGAACGTGAAGAGCAAACAACATTTGGTAGATATCAAAGCCAATGTGAAGAACTCTCAGTTCGCTACTCCGTTGTTTGAATTCTCTGGAGCTTGTTCAGGTTGTGGTGAAACTCCGTATGTGAAACTGATTTCCCAGTTATTCGGTGACCGTGAAATGGTTGCTAACGCTACCGGATGTTCTTCTATCTACTCCGGTTCTGTTCCTTCAACTCCTTATACTAAGAACGAAAAGGGTCAAGGTCCTGCTTGGGCTAACTCATTGTTCGAAGATTTCTGCGAATTCGGTTTAGGTATGACTTTGGCTGACAAGAAACTTCGTGCACGTATCGAAGCTGCCATGAAGGATGCTATCGCCAGTGATACTTGTCCGGCAGAATACAAAGAAGCATTCCAGGAATGGATTGACGGTAAGGACGATGCAGACAAGAGCAAAGCTGCTGCCGAAAAGATCATTCCAATGGTGGAAGCTGCTAAAGATAAATGTAAGAACTGCGCTACCATTGCAGAATTCAAGAACTATTTGGTTAAGAAGAGCCAATGGATTATCGGTGGTGACGGTGCTTCTTACGATATCGGTTACGGTGGTTTGGACCACGTGATTGCTTCCGGTGAAGATGTAAATATTTTGGTATTGGATACTGAAGTTTACTCTAATACCGGTGGTCAGTCATCTAAGGCTACTCCGCTGGGTGCTATCGCTAAGTTTGCCGCTTCAGGTAAGCGTGTACGTAAGAAAGACCTTGGTATGATCGCTACTACTTACGGTTATGTATATGTTGCCCAGATTGCTATGGGTGCTGACCAAGCTCAGACTTTGAAAGCTATTCGTGAAGCAGAAGCTTACCCCGGTCCGTCATTGGTTATCGCTTACGCTCCGTGTATCAACCACGGTTTGAAGGCAGGTATGGGTAAGAGCCAGGCTGAAGAGGCTAAGGCTGTAGAATGCGGTTACTGGCACTTGTGGCGTTTCAACCCCGCTTTGGAAGAAGAAGGCAAGAATCCATTCATGCTTGACTCTAAAGAACCGAAATGGGAAGGTTTCCAGGATTTCTTGAAGAACGAAGTTCGTTTTGCTTCTGTAATGAAACAGTATCCTGCTGAAGCAGCAGATCTATTTGCTGCTTGCGAAGAAATGGCCAAGAAACGTTATGCTTCTTACAAACGTATGGAAGCAATGAATTGGGGTGAATAATCTCTGATACATGCATATAAAAAAAGGCTTGTTCTGTATGGAACAAGCCTTTTTTTATAGCCTTTTCTACCATTAGTATATATGAGGTCACCCATACGTATGTACAAAACAAGACTTCAATTTCAAGTATTTCTACTGTAACCATCACCATTTATGGCTTAAGGTTACCAAAAATTTCCTACCTTTGCACATAACATTATGAAAAACCTATAAACATGAATATTCTAATCAACCTGAAATACACATTGGCTGTCACAGCCGGAGTGTGCTCCTCTTTTGCATACGCACAAAAACATCCTCATATCATACTGATAATGACCGACCAACAGCGAGCTGATGCCATAGGCTGTATGGGAAACGATGCGGTTATCTCCCCTAACCTGGACGCACTAGCTGCCGAGGGAACATTATTTATGAATGGTTATTCTTCTTGTCCAAGCAGCACTCCGGCACGTGCAGGTCTGCTGACCGGACTTTCTCCTTGGCATCATGGCTTGTTGGGATATGGAAAAGTATCTCCCGAATATAAATACGAAATGCCACAGATGCTAAAAGACGCTGGTTATTATACTTTTGGAATCGGGAAAATGCACTGGCATCCCCAACGGATAAAACATGGTTTCGAAGGCACTCTGCTAGATGAAAGCGGACGCATGGAGGACGAGAATTTCACCAGTGATTACCGCCAATGGTTCCAAACAAAAGCCCCCGGAAAGAATCCTGACGCCACCGGCATAGGCTGGAACGACCATACGGCAAGTATCTATAAATTGCCCGAAAACCTCCATCCTACCTATTGGACAGGAGAAATGGCCTGTGAACTTATCAGCAACTACGATCCGACCAACAAACCGTTATTTCTGAAAGTTTCTTTTGCCCGTCCGCACAGTCCGTATGATCCACCACAAAGATATCTGGACATGTATAAGGATGCCCTAATACCCGATCCTGCCATCGGAGACTGGTGTGGCAAATACGCCAAGAAACTAAATCCTGAAGAAACGGCACAAGACGCTCCATACGGTAATTTTGGCAATGAATATGCACGCAATTCCAGACGTCATTATTATGCCAACATCACTTTCATTGACGAACAGATAGGCAGAATTATCCAAACATTGAAAGAAAAGGATATGTATAATGACGCATTAATCGTTTTCGTTTCCGATCATGGCGATATGATGGGCGACCATTATCACTGGAGAAAGACCTATCCATACGAGGGCTCCACTCATGTGCCATACATCGTGAAATGGCCTTCTGCCAACCACGTTACACCGGGAAAAACAGACGCTCCCGTAGAGTTGCGTGATATTCTTCCCACTTTCCTCGATGCAGCCGATGTGACCATCCCCACTGACATGGACGGCCGTTCCTTGTTACCGCTTGCCAAAGGCATGGAAACAAACTGGCGCAAGTATCTGGATCTGGAGCATGCCACCTGTTACAGTGATGATAACTATTGGTGTGCACTGACTGACGGCAAAATAAAATATATATGGCGTATCCATACCGGTACCGAAGAATTATTCGACTTGACCCAAGACCCTCAGGAATTGCACAATGCCGTCAATGACAAAAAATACAGGAAGCAGCTGACGGAAATGCGTAATGAAATGATTCGCCACTTAAGTGAACGCGGCGAAGAGTTCGTGAAGGACGGCCGATTGGTGGTCAAGGAGAAGACCATGCTTTATGGACCTCATTATCCGGAAAAAGAAAATAAAAGATAACGTGTGTTGTACAGAGGAGTCGTTTCCAATTGCCCCACTTTCCTACAACAGAGTTTTATAATTCTGTTGCCACTGCTGTCACCTTTTCCCTGTACTCCCTATGAATAGGGAGTTAGAGAGGTGATGGCAATACATTATTTTATGCAAGAAAAATGCCTGCAGCCACCACTTTATCCACCTTGTTCCATGGTACAAGCCTGCCCTGTCCGGTGGACAAAGCAGGCTTGTGCAATAAACACGGTAAGCTTGTGCAGCCTCGAAACTGCGACTTTCCTTGCTAAAGTATTCAGAATCTTGATACAAGTTCTGTCGGATCTTGCAGCAAGTTCCACGAAATCCTGTACCAAGTTTTGCCGTCACATCCAGCATCCTTCCCTTTCGGAGGAGAAGGCTAAACCGGTAGAGCCGGAAAGACTTAAACTAAAGATTGAAAGATATAGATCTTTGGAATGAAACGTCTTGTTCTTTTTATCAGACGTCTTCATCTTTTTTGTAAACGTCCTTGTCTTTTCCGAAAAGAATAAAGACTTTCGGAACGATACGGAACAGTGACCGGAAACGGGTTTCTACACATACGTTTCCAAATGAACCTCTATTTACACCCGACAGATTCTTCATTTCGGCAAGAAAGGGTGCACAAGTTTCATCAAATTTCTGATACCTCTCTATTCTTCTATTTTCCAACAGTTCCTCAGCCTGTTCACAACTTAAAATATAAAGCCTAACCCTAACGACAAATTGGAAAGGGCCAATTTATCTTTCCCTTCATTCTTCTCGTCAGTAATATTAGCCGATTTCAAACCTTTTTGATAAGCGACATTCAAAAACAAGCGTTTCCAATAAATGCTGCCCTGTACGGCAATTCCCCAATCAAAACGGTTAATATTACCTTTAGGATCGTCCGCATCATCATTCTTGCCAAAGGAGGGACAATCATCTTTGGTTATGGTATGTTTATTTTCTCCATATTTATCGGGGGATACTGTCAAATATTTATCCGACTCATATTTAAACTTACCAAACAACCCATAAGAGAAGTAAGGCCCTACTCCCAACTGAACCCTAAACGATTCTGACAAAGGTAAAGCATAAGCAAATAAAATAGGAACGTCCAAATATCCCAGATTATGTTTCTGAGTGACACTAGTGCCGCGAGATTCCGTCACATCATATTTCTTATAAGAATCCAAATCGAGCCGATGCGACTTTTTAGTGGTAAATTTATCGTACTCATAAGTGATACCTTTCATAGAAAGTCCAACAGCAGGCTGAATACTGAAGTTTCCAATCACAGGAACATCTATAAAATAATGGATACTGTAACCCATATAGCTTTTATTATTATAATCTTGATCTGCCATAAGATCATTATACTTCCCTGTAACACTGGTCATATTCAACCCCACACGAATACCGGAAGTAGTTTGTGCTTGTGCCGTGAATGCACATACGGACATAGCCATGATAAAAAACAGTTTCTTCATAATGCAGTATTTTTATTAAAATTTGTAATCTTGTTTCACTCCTTTCATAGTGAACAATAAAGAAGGACGGACAGACCAAGTTTCATCAATAACATACCCAGCTCCTATTCCTGCATAGAAACCTGGATGCATTTTAGATTCCTCTACGTTAGACATGCTGCTCATATTGAGTTCAGCCTTCGCAGTCCACATTAAACCCTGTGCATACGATGTTAACGAAATCAGCATTAAAAGTGCTGCAATAATTGTCTTTTCCATACTTCGTAACAATTGACTCTATAAGTTTACATTTGCAAATGTATTGCAACTTTTATATTCAAAAAACCATCATTTGTCAAGATTTACACTAAACACACTAAAGCAGATACCAAGCAGCTAAAATTAACGACTATATATACAATAAATAAATTATGCCAATAAGACAAGCTTGAAAATTTGTAAATTAAGCTTCACATTCCAGCTCTATATGATATGAAATTGGAAGAGCCATCAAAAAAACAGTTCTACTTTTCACACCTCTCCAAGCTGGCAGTATAGAACCATTTAAAACATAAACAAACAAGCGTTCATTTCCAAAGAATAAACGCCTGTTTGTTTTATGTTTCACTATTCAGCCATATCAACAAATCTTTTTGGCAAGTAACCTATTTTCACTTCTGTTGACGAAGCCGGCTAACTTAAACACTTATTTTATTTCACGAATCAACATTCCCGGATAAAAATCGCCACCCGATACTTTTCGGAAAGTGGTAAAACCAAAGTCCGAACCATAAGCCTGTTCCTCGGAAGCCATATAGCGATTATCCCAAATCAGATTTTCCTTAGGCTGAATCACTCCTACACGCTTATAAGTCATTTTGCCTTCTTTGCTCAATTCAGCTTCCAGCACTTCAAATTTAGACATTTCAGTGACTCCCTCTTTCAAGCCAATATAAGCTTTCAGGGGAGAAACACTGATTAAGGGAGTATTCACTTTGAACTGGTCAAAATTCTTTTGCAGACTCGCTATATTTTCATCAATGGCACGTTGGCATGCCTTTCGCACCATTTGCTGGGGCTCATCCAAGTTAATACCCAAAAAGGAAGTGTTACTTCCATCACTATGCTGGCTGCCCACATACTTCAACTTGAACATCTTACGGTTATTATTGAAAGCATTCACCTTCTCCTTATTATCCTTATCAGTATAATATTGAGTATAGAATTTTGTTGCAGTCTCTTCATCCCAAACCAGTTGATAGAGATAAGTATCAATATTTACTTTAAACCCCTTATAGGATGCAACCATATCTCCCGTAGAATTACCTAAATCCATATAGGATGTCTCACCGGTGTAAATAGCCGCTGCCGCACCCAGTCCTTTGACAATTCCTCCCCACACACTTGAACCTTTTGAACGGTCAATATAGCGAATGTCATTCACAATAAGAAAAGTATTTCCAATCAAGTCCTCACCGGCATCTTCCAGCAGAGCGTTTCCGCGTTGAGTCTTGGATGCCAGAGCCTTGTCCAGTTCGGAAGCGTTATACAGCCCTCGTTCTTTCACCAGTTCCACATCACAGATCCCTGTCATGTAATCACGGTTAAACCAGCGTCCTACCATACGGCTGGCAATACCATTGTTTCTGATAAATTCATCTATCTCCTCATGGTTTTTATCCAATTTCTTTTCAGAAGTATAGATTACTTTTACACTTAAATCATGGTTATTATATTTATCAGGGACAGGAATTTTGAGAAAAACATCCTTTATTTCATCACCAAATTCTCTTCCTTCGTGATTGATCATCATGCTATAAAGAGAACTGCGGCGATATTTTATTTCGCCGTCTCCCTGGGCTTGAATTTGAGCGGCGAATACCACCGCCAACAGCTGTATTATAATGAATCTTTTCATTTTTCAAACATTCAATAATTAATAATCCCAATGTTTATCCGGAATGACAGAGGTTATCTTAAACATATTTGTATCCGGGTCAAAACGTGCAATCACTCGAAGAGCCTCTACTTCGGTCAAGTTCTTCTTGTCTTCCGCTAACATATATTGTTTGGCCAAGACCATATCCTCTTCTTTCTCGAACAAGCAAGGCACCAGTACCTTGCCATCCGGATCAATAATCCCCCACTTTCCATCAGACATCACATAAGCCATCTCATTATCAAAGTTGGACGCATTGGCAAATCCCTGCTTCAGACGAACAGACTTTTGCACCCCATCATAAAGATAATACAGGTTATCCTTTTTCACCCATATCAATTTCGGATCGACTATAGGAGCTACACCTTGCCACTCTAAAGGAACGACAACCCGGTTCTGCAAATCAATAGCCCCCCATAATTTGTTCAGGCATACGGATGCATACCCCTGATGAAAATTGCCTATACGGTCATACTTATCGGATACGATTTGTCCTTTCATATCCACATAAAACCAAGAAGCATTTTTTTGTACTCCCAAACGTCCATTGTTCACGCTGGTAAGCGAATTGGTATATTCAATAGGAATAACAACTGCCCCTGTAGAATCAATAGCGCCAAAAGCCGATCCCTTTTGTACCACCCGGTATCCTTCATTACTCAGGAAAGCCTTTGACAGGCCACCAATCACCTTGTTCCCCTTTTTATCTATGAAATACAACTCATCATCCAATGAAACCGGAGCTAAATTATGGCTGAAAGCTCCAAACTTTCCCTTTTCTGAAGAAGATATTCTGACCATCACTTCAGCATCCAAATCATAATAAGCTTTAGCTATTTGCTTCTTTTCCACTTTAGCAAGCCTAAGCATATTGTCTGAAGGAGGAAGAATAGCCTGATTGGCAGTTAAAGGAATAATAGTATTTCCATGGATATCTACCAACCCTTGGGATTTCTTATTAATGAAATAAAAATAATCGACCCTCGATGAAGGCAACTGGGACTCAGCGGCATGAGGTTTGGGAAGCAGCAAGCTCTGTATTTCCTGCTTGGTAGCCGGAAATGCAGACTGGTCTGCCTTGGTATAAAAGGCAGCCTCATCAAGCAAAGCTCCGGTTTTCTTATCTCGCAAAACAGGGAAGTTGCCCACATCTTCATACTTGGCAGGAATTATTTCCCGCCCATTTTCATTGATTAACCCGAATTTACCTTTAGACACCATGTTGTTCTTTTTATCGTATTTGCCACCGATATTAACCCAACAGATTCCTTGGTTATTGAAACTGCCAATAAAATTATAAGTAGGCTTCACTATGATATTGCCAGCTGAATCAATGAACCCGAACTTCTTGCCTTTCAAGACATATATCAGTTTCTTATTCAAATCTCCCATTGCTTCATAATCGGTTTTCAGGATTTCCTTACCTGTCTTATCAATCAACCCCCATTTTTCACCTGTATTGCTACTAGCTTTATTGCCTATGAGCCCACCCGTGGTTAGCATTACTCCTTTTTTAGTATTTCCACCTTCAGCGACGGGGCAAACCCCGTTATAAAATTCACCGATATATGTATATTTCCGTTTTGTAATGATTTCACCATCTTCATTAATCAGACTGTATTTTCCATCTTTTCCTATTTTAGCGATACCGTCTTTAAAGGGAGTAGCTTCATCATATTTATATTTTATCACTACCGTCCCGTCTTCCGTCATAAAGCCATAACGCCCCTTTTCATTCTGCACGGCCTTCAACCTCTGAGCTTGCACAGAGCCACTGACCAGCACCAGCAGACATAGAATTAGGATAACTTTTTTATTTCTCATATTCTCTTTATTTAAAATCATTTGAACTTGAATTAATGGAGCCAAGTAATATTAGTAGTAACCGGTTGCTGCCCATTACCAAATGCTACACCTATAGCTCTGGCAGCTTCTATCCTCTGCTTTTTCAGCCCCGCTTCATCCTTATATTTCTCACGATTCTCAAAATCCCAATCACTGGTCACCTTTTGCTTTATTTCATTATACAAAACTTTAGCTTCACCTTCACAACTGCTTCCCGGTTCAATGAAAACCAACCAGTCAAAAGCCTTTGAAGCACCTTCCGCATCGGGTGACTTCGCCCATTCGGATCTGGCGTATTGCATAATCAATTGACAATTATAATTCACATATTGAGTATAATAAGTGTCTATCAGTTTACTAGCTTCCTCATAGCCGACACAACATTCAGGAATAGAGGTAACATAATACAATGCAGCATCATACTCATGCATAGAAGCACTTTTTTGCGCTTTTACCAATATTTGCCTGTAATTACTATTATACCAAGAGATAATTTTTTCTTTCCCTTCGCGTATAAATTCTTGTATTTTCACGTTATTGCCATTTATTGCACGGAAAGCATTGATATATGCCCGGTTAATATTAGTACCTACTCCTTTTGCATCCACAGTGAGAGTAGAAAATACTTTCTGCCCTACTGCATCGCCTATATACAAAGTCAATTGAACAGTAAGCGCTGTACTGACAGGAGGACCGGACAATGTTTCCTTATATAAAGTATTGGTCTTAGCTGTGATAAAGAATGGTGTAAAATTGGAATTGGCAACACTCCCCTGACCGGCCACTGCCGCAGCTAAACGATTTCCTAAAATCTCTTGTACCTGGGATGGAAGTTCCTCTTTCTGGGCAGCTTTAGCTATGGTAAGGCTTATCTCACAATCCTGTGCTGCCACAGACATGACACAACATGCGCACCAAGCGGCAAATATCATATTCCTTATTTTCATATCTTTTCTATTTTTCTCCGATAACCAATTCAGCTTTACCTAACCCTTTCGTCATTACTTTGCAGGTAAGATTGGCTTTCTGATTGAGATATTTGCGCAAATCATTTGCAAAGCTTCTTGTATCTCTAGCCATTCCATTTTCACGATAAAGCGGAATGCGTACCTGCTCAAAAAGCATCATATTCTCAGTTGCATCAGTTAAACTAAAACGATGAGCCACCGTATTCTGCGCCACCCAATCTTCTATGATTTCCTGTAGTTCATCCCCCCCAAATTCACTTTCCAAATTAACGCCGCTCCCATTATCAAACACACGGACTTCTAATGCCACTTCACGGCCATTAGCCATCAAATCATCAAAATGTTTCTGTAATTGACTTACGAAAGCATCCATCTTGTCTACTACCGCTTCTTCCAACAATACTGCCACTTCAGCAGCCATAGAAGGTTCTCCCGTACCTTGCGTCGCTGCGACCTGCTTATTAGTGTAGGCATCCAAGCCTCGCAAAGTATAAGTAACAGAACGTTTGGGACCCATTGTATTAATATTCCAAACTACTTCAATCAGAATATCAGCCTTAGCTCTATTCATTAACCGATCCAAAGGAGACTCTGCCAGTGAAGCTCCCGAAGTAGAACTGGTAGTCATCTCATGTTCCGCCGAACTCTGCTCTATGGAACGAATAGAAGATGCCATATCCTTCAACGGAAAATCTTTTTCAGCCATCAATTCACCTATTTTCGTTATGACATTCACCAAGTTCAAATCATTATCCAATGCCTTTTTATAATCCGGAATTTCAGTAATAGTGCCTTGATTGTTATATTTTTGTGTATAACCATTATGGGTACACCACACATTAGCGGGAACAACCATAATGGTGGGTTTTTTAGCCTGCCCATACACTCCGGTGTGTATAAGTGCTACAAGAAATAAAATAGCATATAATTTTTTCATGTTTTTCTGTCTTTATGGTTTTAAAATTTTATCTTCTATCAGTTTCTGCTGTAATTGAGAACGAAGCACACGCACCGTAGTGGAATAAGAAATTTGGGTTTTATTAGAAGCCTTCGTGTTAGAATTTGTTTTCTTATCTTCCATACTTACATACTTCAGATATTCCCCTCCGTCTCTAAAAAAGTCGTTAAAATAAGATGCATACCGTTCCTGTGCATTCACTTCTGTTATCAAAGGGCGCACACTACATTCACGACTACCGGCAACAACACCTTTGAACAAGACATCTCTTACTGCATTTTTCTTTGCCTGCTCTATAGCATCTGTACGATTTTTCCCTCTGCCCCAGGCGCGAAGTGTTTCCGACCCATCCAGTTCTACTCCCAAACATTCACTCTCAAAGGAATGATAGGAAGAAACACTTTTTTTGCTGCTGCATCCGGCAAGGATAAGTAAAAGCAGACATCCCAATTTCCACGTATAAAACAGATGTTTCATAATTTTTTCTTCTTTAAAATTCATAGTCTAATTTCAATGATACAAGTTACCATTATTCAGATTAATCACATCACGAGCCTGCCGGGCAAAAGCAGACAATAATCCGTCAGCCAGTATCAGAAAAGTAACAATCAACCTCTTATACATAAGCTAAAATCCATTATTTAGTCCTTTAATAACTCCGGCTGATACCAGCTCTTGATAGAGGGCGTCTTTCGCAACGGAAACCACTGCTGAAATTCGATACTGCTTTCCCATCTTCACCACTGAAAGATTCTCTCCTACCATATTGGCAAAATTCATGTAAGAACCTCCTTTTTGGAAAAAGACATCAAAATAATCCTGATGTTGCTGTTCTACCACCATACTTCCTGCCAAAGGTTTCTGCCGGGTGCGTGAAGTCTGGCTGGAAAATCCTTTAAAAAGCACCCCATGAACTGCACACTTCTTGATCACATCGGCATCCAATTTACTTTTCTTCTGGATTACTGTCACTTTTACCAAATAAGTACCTTGTGCACCTACTCCTTCTCCCTCTATCTCATATTTTTAAGGGGCATCATCTGCGTGCGCTCCAATACAGATGAATACAAAAAGAACCGTCATAATGATTCTACCGACAAATTTCACATTCATTACTCTCATAATTCTATTCTTTAATTATATATTATTGTTCACACCCTTCTTTACCGGCAAACTGCAAATATTCATCCTTCACTTTCCGATAATACTCTCCCATCAATTCGCCCGTATTCTTCTGAATCTTTTCTTCAAGATCTTCTAACACATATTTCAAAAAACCACAATGATTACTACCTCCTGCTATAGCAGTAGCTGTAGACCCACCAAGGGCATCTACCTCATCCATAGAAACTCCCAGATTAATTCCGGATGAAGGCTTATTTTGATTCCTGCTTTCATCTTTAAAAGAATTAGAGTTTGTAGATTCCAAATCATTATGCACACTTGCAATGTAACCAATCGTATTCAACGTTCTTTTCTTCTTGTCCTTTTTGGCTTGCTTCAGCGCTAACGCTACTTCTCCATTATCCGGATCCAATTCTGCCGCTATCTTCAGATGCTCCATTCCTTTAGAATAAATGCCATCAGTCACTTGCCCTTTTCCCATATAATAGTGGGCCATGGCATAGTCCGGAATCAAATCTGTCAATAAATTAAACATACCCCAAGCACCTGCCACTCCCTTTTTTTCTTCTTTCAAAAAGGATTCTGTCACATCCTCTGCAAAGCCATCAGAGAGTTGTCCCTTCGTATCTATCCAACCGAGTACGGAATTCAGCCAAACAGGTGCTTTGCCATCCACAAAACTACCTATATAATCAATCCTTCCCGGTAGTAATAAAGCACCTTGACTATTATATAGCCCCATTGCAAGACTTTTGGCAATCCAGACCTTTGCCGATACATCATAATATACCCATTGATAAACACAAGGCAATATAGTACGCCCATATATATCCAAAGCCCCCCATTTATCCTGCTTGCAAGCAAGAACAAATCCATCTTCTGCTATTATAAGCTCCTCATATTCTGTAGGAATTACAGTTTGTCCTCCCACTACAAGGCCCATTTTACCATTATCTTCCCTTATTCTGAGAGAATCGGTTATAACTTCTGCTCCAGGATTATTAATTTTTTCATTGACCTCTCTGCTACATTCAGCGATTTTATCAAGCAAATCATCAAAATCACCGTTCCCTTTCGCATTTTTCACTTCTTCTTGTTTCTGGCGATATACCTTATTGGATATAGGAACGCTTATCATTGCTTCTTCTAGAATATATTTACATGGAACAACGATTTCTCCCCTTAAATTAATAGCCCCGAACTTACCCTCTTGCTTGATTGTAGCCAACATGTTATCTCTAAAATTATCAGCGTAATCAAATTGAGGTTCAATGACAAATTCTCCTTTTTTATTTATAAAGCCAAACTTGCCATTCTTCTTTACCGCAGACAGTCCTAAATTAAATCCATGAATATCATCTGCATTTTCAAACTGCGGTTTAATTATAAAACGGTTGTGTATGTCTATAAAACCTACTTTTCCTCCTAAAACTACTCCTGCCAACTTTTCTGTAAATCTCTTGGTCACCCCTTCATATTGTGGAGAAATCAACCAATTTATCTCATAATCCTGATTTACTAAAGCCGCATCCCATCCACCAAACATAGAATTACCCCTATATTTTGAATTTTCCCACCATCCTTTATTTTCGGTCTGCTCATATCCCCATTTCTTTGTTACAGCATTTTGGCGCGCCTTCTGTGCATAAAAACTAAAAGGTATAGCACAGCATAATAAAAACAATATTACTTTTTTTACTTCATTCATATACATGTCTTTTTTTAACCTTATGCGGCTTCAAAGAAAAACAATTAACGTCATTTTACAAATTCACAAAACCAAGAGAAAGTATCAAACAGCCTAACAAGCATACTATTCTATCTAAATTAACGACTATATAGCCTCATTTCCATATACCGCAAAGGGAAAATTAAGCACTAAAAACAAAAAAAGCAGCAATCTCACGACTCCTGCTTTTCCACTGTGACTTAAAATCACTTTCTATAAACTTGTATTTTCAACGTCATCAATAGATTCACTACAACAAATAAAACCTATCCTGCAATTCTTTTCTGAACTTCTTGGAAACCTGAAGTTCCGTAATATTCTCAAACGGGGGAAACATGACGCAGCGGTTCTCCTTAATCATCATCAGATAATTGATATTAATGATATACGACTGATGGATCTGGACGAAGCAGGAGTCATATCCCTTGATATGATCGGCCGTAGTATTTTTCTTCAGCAGCAAAGGCAGCTGGTTGTTCAGCACCACTTCCCACAGTTTCCGGTCGGAGTTATAACGGAAAAAACCGATGTCAATGGAGCGCAGAATGCGCAAGTCATTGATGGGTGTGGATATCATAAAAGTATGCTCGCCGGCCGAATACACACGCGGAGGGATAACCAAAGATGCGGCTGCCGACTCTTCCGCCTTTTTCATGAAGCGGTCAATGATCCCTTCCAGCTCCTTCTTGTCTATAGGCTTCAGCAAGTAGTCGAAAGCTGCTCCACGAATAGCATAAATCATGTACTTATCATAAGCTGTATAGAACACAATCTGCATATTCCAAGTGATTGCCCCCCTTAGCTGTTCCAGCAGTTCCATGCCCTTCATGTCCGGCAATTCCACGTCCAGAAACAGCAAGTCCGGATGAACTTTTTCCAGCAGTTTCCGGCCATTCGCACCGTTACGTGCCATCCCGTCTATAGACAGCCTGTTATATTTCTTCAACTCCAGACAAAGATTGTCCGCAGAGAACTCATCATCATCAATTATTACGACCCTGTATAGTTTATCCATAGTAAACAATCCTGCTTTAGTTATTAACGGAACAAAAGTATTAAAACATGTTTTAACGCACAAACCCGACACTCCGGTTATGGAACTATAGCGACCGTTTCGGACACTATCCTAGCAAAAATAACAACTAAACCATCTTTTTCAAATTATAATCATAGCCTTGGGGCAGGAAGACAGCAAACTCGCAACCGGTTTCTCCGTCTTCCAGCTGCACATTGGTTATGGATATGTCGATATGCTTTTTATTGTTGGCGTTCAACAACTGTATGGTTTGAAGAATCACTTTTATACCGGTGCCTGTACCATGGTTGGCACTGTTTATCCGGTAACCTCCCCCATTGTCACGCACCTTGACGCAGATTCCCTCCCCGGTCTTCTTGATATCAATCCACAGTCTTTTCATCCCCTCTTTGTCCTTCAGGGCATGCTTGATGGCATTTTCTATCGGAATCTGTATCATCATGGAAGGAAGTATTTCTTGGTCAAGATGGATGGCAGCATCTATGGATGTGGACAGTATAAAGCTATCTCCCAATGCTTCACGTTCCAGGTTGATAAACGTATTGACAAAGTCCAGTTCCTCGGCCATGGTAACGCACAGCTGTTCGGTCAGTTCCAGGTTGCGCCGCATCAGCTTTACCAACCCACGCATATTTCCGGCCTGCTCATCGGTGTAGTTTCCCATCTCACGGTTCAGAATGTTAAAAATGAAATGGGGGGAAACCCGGTTACGGATATTCTCCATACGCAAAGTGGCAATCATATTCTGACTTTTCATTTGCAGCAGGAAACGCTGTCTCTTGTTGTACATGTAAACAAAAACAACGAGCCCCAAAATACAGATGCAGGCAAACATCCACAGGTAAAGCGTCTGATTCAGCGCCAGTACTTCATTCTCTTTTTGCTGGATAAAAATTTTCTGCTTCATCAGCGTGGTGTCCTGACTGTATTTCAGATCAATTTCAGCTGTACGCATTTTAATACGCTCATTACGTGTAGAATCATCAATACGCTGATTTTCCATTTGATAATAATAGGCTTGTTTGAAATCCCCCACCTCTTCAAAATAATGTTGCAGGTAACGGTTACGGATATGCTGCATATTCGGTTCCACATAATCAGGCTGTATAGCCTCAGACATACGTTTACGTGCTAAAGACAAATTATTCTGCTTCAAGGCAAGTTCAATCAATTGGGTATCCAAATAATAGAGAGCCGTCTGATTTTCGATAGAACGAAAAAAATCACTGCAAAGGTTTAAATAGTATGCGGCAGAATCAACCTGATTCATCAATAGAAAAGTTTCTCCCAAATTCATTTCAGTCAGATGTTCCTCAAAAATCATATCCGGATAAGAACGAGCTAACAATAATGATTTTCTGAAAAATTCCAAAGCATTAGGATAATCAGCACGAAAATAATAAGAATTACCACGATTATTTAAATAAATATGTTTCTCAAATGGAAGCATCTTATCATATTGCCGGGCAGCCAGTTCATAGTAATGATCACAAGACGTAAAATCACGAAGTTCCATATAAACCTGTGCCAATCCGTAATAAACAGGAAAACGTTTTTCTTCAGGAATCTTCAATGAATCACAGTAAGACAAAGCTTTACGATACCACATCGCGCCTTTATCATAATGACCGGTACGGACAAAAGCATCAGCCAAATTAATAGAAATATCATGAAGCATATCTCTGTTACTACCCTTCAAACGATAATCAAATGCTTTTTGAAAACATACCACTGAAGAATCTGTCAACCCTTGACGAGCACATACATTACCCCGCATATTGTAAATCTCAGCATACAAATCATTAATTAACGATGACGGTTCAGCTCCTTCGCAAAATACTTCCGCTCTATCCATGCTAAGTTTAGCCGAATCCATCTCGGATTTAAACATATATGCTTTTGCCAAAAGAACAAGATAATGGTAATACGCCACACTATCTGTGGCAACCGACATTTGCCTGGCAGTCCGGGTACATACATAACTAGGATTTTTTGACAATGAATCAATTATAAAATCATAATACTGCATATAGATATCCATTTGGGTCTTTTTATAAGTTCCGGAACTTGTACAAGATACTCCCCATATACAAAATAATACACTATACCATAAAAATTTAAATATCAAATGTATGTTCTCCATCTTATCCTCCTTCATAGCTTATTGACAAACATAAGCAAAAATAAACACAACCATATACTTTTATTAAAATTTATTTGACCCAAACAGCCTTTTAGATAAAATTTACACAAAGATGAAGATTCACTTTGTCATGTCATGAAACATCCCTACCTTTGAAAAAAGAATTTATAAACGAAGAAACATGGAAACACTATCTAATTCTATCCTGACTGTACAAATAGCCGAGCATGGTGCCGAGCTTCAAAGTATCAAAAAGGATGGCAAAGAATATCTTTGGCAGGGCGACGCTAAATTTTGGGGACGGCGTTCACCTGTCCTTTTCCCTATAGTAGGACGTGTGTGGAACAATAAATACCGTCATGCCGGAAATACTTATGAAATAGGACAACACGGTTTTGCACGTGATATGGACTTCAAACTAACCTATAAAGAAGACAAAGGAGCTGTATATTGGTTGGAAAGCACTCCTGATACATTGGGCAAGTTTCCTTTTCCCTTCCGCCTGCTGGTGGGATATTTATTGGAAGAAAATAAAATCACCGTAAAATGGCGTGTAGAAAATCTGGGAGCCATGGATATGTATTTCCAGATTGGAGCACACCCAGCTTTCTATTTCCCCGAGTTCGATGCTGCTACAAAGGATCGTGGCTTCTTTGTTTTTGACCGAAAGTCTGACTTAGAATATATCATGCCAACCGAAAAGGGGTGCGTATCACCAGAACGTCATGTACTAAAATTAAACAAAGAAGGGCTGATGCCAATTGATATTCATACTTTTGATTGTGACACTTATATTTTTGACAATAAACAACTGAAAAAAATAACCTTACTGGATAAAAAGAAAAAGCCCCATATCAGTTTGGAATTTAATTCTCCATTGGTAGCTTTGTGGTCTCCTACCAAGACACATCCCGATTGCCCATTTGTTTGCATTGAACCATGGTATGGAAGTTGCGATTCTGTAGGGTATTCGGGCGAATTAAAGGACCGTGAATGGATACAGAAATTGGAACCAAAAGAAACGTTTGATGTAGAATATAAAATCATTATAGAGTAATCAAAAATAACGGGGTATGCACGATGAGTCACACCCCGTCTTTTTTGCTTACCGACTTCCCAAATACAAAAATATCATACCAATAAGTACCAGTGCCAAATCCACAGCCTTGCTTTTAAGATTCTTCTCACGGAATACCATTGCACCAAATAGAAAAGAAACAAGCACACTGCCACGCCTTACCATAGATACTATGGAAATCATTGAACCATCCAAGCTTAAGGCATAGAAATAAACAAAATCAGCTGCCGACAGAAAAATAGATATCAGAATAATACACCAATGCCAATGAAACGGAGTGGTAGATTTGCGCTTCGGCCACCATAACAACATCAAAACACCTCCCATCATAAACAATTGATAGATATTATACCATGACTGTACAATCATTCTATCCAGTCCGATACCTCCTTGATCGACAGGCGCCATGAGATACTTGTCATAAAGCCCGCTGACCGCTCCCAACACAGCTGCCATTACCACATAATAAATCCATTTATTATGTTTGAAATCTATTCCCTCTTTCTTTCCGCTGCGGCTCAGCATAAAAAAAGAGAAGACAGCCATCAGCACACCAATCCATTGGTAAAAATTCAATCGCTCACCAAAGACCACTAAAGCTCCCACCAACACCATCACCGGACGAGTAGCGTTTATAGGTCCCACAATTGTGATAGGCAGATTCTTCATCCCAAAATATCCCAATATCCACGACGAAAGGACAATAACAGATTTCAACACTACATAACGATGCACCTCCCACCCTGCAACAGGCACATAAAAAATAGAATCCTCCAATATTCCCGGCCTCCACACTGACAATACAATAAAAGGAAGAAATATCAAACTAGAGAACAACGTATTCAGAAATAATACCGGAATAACCGCATTGTCCTTCAACGACTGTTTCTTAAATACATCATAGAATCCCAGCAATGCAGCAGAGAGAAATGCCAGAAGTAACCACATCATATCTTTTACCTTATTTAAAACAGAAGGCAAAGTTACAACAAAAAATAAACAAAGAAGTGTAGATTTTGATATAAATGGCACGGAAATAAAAGAAAAGGGGGATAGAGAAATACATCTCCACCACCCCTTCTTTTATTTATGAATATTCTCTCAGACTTTCGCCCGATGCTTATACTCGATTAAATTCCCAGTGATTTTCTTACGGCTTCCACCTTTTCCTCAGCAGCTGCATTAGCGGCATCGAAACATTTGTGGCAACCCATTTCACCTTTTACTTCCACATAGAATTTGATTTTAGGTTCTGTTCCTGACGGGCGAACTGAAATCTTAGTTCCATCTTCCGTAAAATATTGCAATACGTTACTAGCCTCCGGCATATCTATTTCTGTTATATTCCCGTTACCATCAGTCACCTTCAAAGTTTTAAAGTCCTTGACAAGAACAACCTTAGAACCGCCTATTTCTCTCGGAGGATTAGAACGGAAGTTTTCCATCATTGCCTTAATCTCTTCTGCCCCGCTCTTTCCTGGTTTCACAACATTCACAGTAGTTTCTTTTGAGAAACCATACTCCACATAAATATCAAGCAAAACTTCGAACAAGGTCTTGCCCTGGTCTTTTGCCCAAGCACAAATCTCCGCCAACAATGTACAAGCAGAAACAGCATCTTTATCACGGACAAAGTCTTCGGCCAGGAATCCGTAGCTTTCTTCACCACCTCCGATGTATTGCTGTTTGCCTTCACGCAAACGGATTTCACGTGCAATCCACTTGAATCCGGTATAGCAATCCAACATTTCGATGTGATTCTTGTCTGCGACAGATTTAATCAGTTCCGTAGTAACGATAGTCTTCACAATGAAATCATCATCCTTCATCTTACCCATCGCAATACGGTTCTTTATTATATAATACAAGAACAGCAAACAGGTTTGGTTACCATTGATCAGCACCCATTCTCCTTTGTCATTTTTACAAGCCATACCTACGCGGTCAGCATCCGGATCGCTAGCCATTACAATGTCAGCGTCTATTTTCTTAGCCAAATCAATAGCCATAGACAAAGCCTCGGCATTTTCCGGATTCGGAGAGACAACAGTCGGAAAATCGCCACTCTTCACCATTTGTTCAGGCACGGTATGTACATTTTCAAATCCCCATTGCTTCAATGCACGCGGAATCAACATCATACCTGTACCATGAATCGGAGTATACACAATTTTCAAATCCTTCTGACGCTTGATCACTTCAGGATCAATAGAAATTGTTTTCACTTTATTCAAATAGACGCTGTCTACCTCTTCGCCCACAATCTGAATCAGATCCTTGTTACCTTCAAACTTGATGTCGGTAGCCGATGAAATCTTGTTCACCTCATCAATGATACCCTTATCGTGCGGAGCCAATACTTGTGCACCATCATCCCAATAAGCCTTGTAACCATTGTATTCTCTCGGATTATGAGAGGCAGTAATATTGATACCGCTCTGGCAACCGAAATGACGGATAGCAAATGACATTTCAGGAGTAGGACGCATATCTTCAAACAAATATACTTTAATACCGTTCGCAGAAAAGATATTGGCAGAAATTTCCGCAAACAAACGGCTGTTGTTACGGCAATCATGACCTACCACAACAGATATCTGATCGAGATCTTTAAAATTTTTATTTAGATAATTGGACAAACCTTGAGTAGCAGCACCTACCGTATAAATATTCATACGGTTACTGCCCACGCCCATAATACCACGCAAACCACCTGTCCCAAACTCCAAATCTTTATAAAATGCTTCAATCAAATCAGTCTTATCGGGATTCGCCAACATTTTCTTAATTTCAGCCTGTGTTTCGGCATCATAAGCAGGTGTTAACCATTTCTCTGCTTTCTCTGTCACTTGCTTTATCAATTCTTCATTTTCCATAATTTTTTGTTATTTATAAGGTTTATAATTACATCCGATTTTTACGTCTTGACAAATGTAAAAGAATTAAATTAAAAATCCTAGAAATTTGAAAGAAGAAAATTAGAGATATAAAGGATTATCCCCCTAAAATAATCTGTCATAAAAAAGCAGAAGACCATACAAGGTAAAAAAACACTACTATATAACAGTCGGGAAAGCTCCCAGGCATCCTGAATACAATCTAAAAAACTATCTTATTATGCACAGGAGCAGGATCATAACCTGCCCCTCCACTAATTAATCAGACTTTCAGAACATACAAAAATATATCCTATTTCATCTTATAGCGTTCACCGGTGGCCTTTACCAGTTCTTCCAAAAATTCTTTGGGATACCCCGGACGTACCAAAGGAGCGCAATGACCGGTTTCAGGACGAAGTATGGTTCCATCTTTTGCCATCTTTTTCACAGCACCGTCATTATACTTCACAATCAAAAATTCGCCCAATTTCTTCCAGCTGTCTATTGCCGATTCGGCTGTCATGCAACTATAGTTAGTCAAGAACTCTTTTGCCTTTACAGGATCTTTCTCATATAAGCTCATGGCAGAAGATTCAATGCCAGCCTGTGCATTCGCATAAGTATCTTCCAAATTATTTTGAACGGCACGCATATCATCAATCATCAGGCTATAACGTGGACGAATCATATCGGCCACCCAATTATAAATCCAAAATGCAGAGTCCCATGAAAAAGTTACACAGTCGGCTTCTTTACTGCTATAACAGTCAGGAATACGATCCGAACAACAATATACAGGAGCAAACACTGTCATATTAGCATCATCTGTTCCAAACCATAATACTCCCCCTATTGCATCGGGCAGGTTAGCACGCATCTGTGCCACAAAAGTGAAAGCCGTTTGCTGAGTCGAAATGGGACGTTCATTGAAATATTCCTGATCTCCTACTTTAAAACTCAAGGGAGACAGACGATAAGGAGTTTTAAACGGACCGGCACCGGGATCATTAGTTATATCCAGTGGAGTACCCTCATAGTGATCGCGCATAGCCGCTTGTACATCACGTACTGAAAGTTTACGGGAAGGCTTGATATAAAGAGGCATCGGTTCTTTGCTGTCCCCCTGAATATAAGGAAGATAGGTATCTCCCACCGACTTGTTGAACATATTATAGAAACTCCATACACGCGCTTCACAGAACCGTACACCACCAAAATCTAAAGGATTATATGCCGCCGAGAAACTGAAATCTTTATTCATACCGTCAAAATAACCTTTTTCACGAGCGAAAGAAATCACATCCGGAGAGTAAAGACAATTATCCTTGTCATTCATATTGAACTGATGAATCCGGCTCTGATTAGCATGTGCGGCAATACAATCATCCGGTATACGGACTGCTACCCATACAGCACCTTTCACACCGGGACCCTTACCGATCATCTCCAAAATCCAGACTTCATTGGGATCAGCGATACTGAATGATTCGCCACTGCTATAATAACCATATTCTTTTACTAAATCCGTCATTACCTGTATGGCTTCTTTAGCTGTACGAGAACGCTGGAGAGCTACATAAATCAAACTTCCATAATCCATAATACCGGTAGAATCAACCAATTCCTCCCGTCCACCAAAAGTAGTTTCACCTATGGTTACCTGAAATTCATTCATATTACCTACCACATTATAGGTTTGACGCGCTTCTTTTATTTGCCCTAAATATTTGCCCGAATCCCAATCATAGATATCACGCATGGCTCCTTTTTCATGCATACCGGCAGGATAGTGATACAACTCGCCAAACATTCCGTATGAATCAGCGGAATAAGAAACGATAACAGAACCATCAACCGAGGCTCCCTTACCTACAATCAAGTTAGTGCATGCCAAACTCTCTGTTATTGCCGCCAATAGAAAGGCAGCACCTAAAATCAGTTTATTCTTCATTAATATATAACTTTTTAATTGTGTATAATACTTATTTTACCATCAAAATTCATATTCCTCTTTTGTTTCGTTTCCACAATAATCTGTCACCACCAATTCCAATTTATGGGCGACTCCTTTTTTTAACCGTTCAGGATGCTTCATCCACAATTTCGCATTTTTGGAACTGAAACCGAATAAGGCAAATTCGCCGTCTATCTTCACCTTATAATCCTTAATACCCGTTTCCGCATCTCCTATTTTGAACTGAACCTTACCTGTCTTCCATTGTGCCTTATTTAATGGGGTCACTCGTGGAGACAAAGTATCTATAGCTACGGTATAGGTTCCCAGTTCACGGATGGAAGTCTTCATCCAACCATTTTCATAAATTCCTCCTGCTGAACCTTTCCTTTTTCCCCACTTACGGGCCACATAATATTTCGACGTATCCTCTACAGGAAGATGGCGTACCCCGATCATCAACGTGCACCCAGCCTGCAAAGCTACTGGCTCATCGTGCAACTGGTACTCGTAAGATATTGCAGCTGTATCTTTAACCACATGACAGTTCAGTGCCACATCCTCATACAACATTCCTCGGGGGATAACCAGTTCCATACCCGGTTCCTGAACCACATTACCTTTATTCCATGCCAAATAATGTTTTACCTGCGGATGATATTCCTCTATCGGCTGCCTACGGCCACGCACAATGAAACGATAAGTCGACTTATTCCCGTATAAATCAGCTAATTCATAACGAAAATGATAATCACGTTCTTCATCAATCGTAACCACCCCTCCTTCATCATTGGCTTGTAACATGCGCAAACTATTTCCGGGAAGAATCTGTGAGCGCATCACCCAATTATGCCTCTTTACATTCTCCTCATAGTCTGTCCAGGCATTAATCATCCGGTTCTCTTCGGGCAAAACGCCATCCACCGTACTGCGAAAAACTTCTGTCGTATCCACATAGAGTACCACGGAACGCACACCATAATTATTATGTGTGCCATCCATATAGTCGTATGCCTTAATGCCAGCGGCTATTTTCCCCCAAGCAGAAACCGGTTGTCCCAAAGAAGCAACAGATATGGATTTTTTTCTTTGTGAGCCTTCCACAACTCCAGCGCCCCGCTGCGGATAAAGCATAATCATTGACGCACGTGGCGGAGTAGTGTCTTTAATTTTATCGGTATAGAACTGTAAGGGATCTATCAATTCACCAGTATCCGTACGGCGTATCTCCATATGCAGATGCGGTCCGAAAGAATACCCTTCATTACCGCTTAAAGCAATGATTTCTCCAGCTTTGAAACTGACCTGATGAGGCTCGAATTTCAAATCCACAGCAAAAGTTTCATGCCGATATTGATATTCCTCCACCACTTTTGCCACTGCAGAAGCAAATTTCAACACATGTCCATATACTGAAGTATATCCATTGGGATGCGTAATAAAAATAGCCTGCCCATATCCTCCGGGAGTAACCAGTACACGGCTCACATATCCGTCGGCAATGCAATGAATAGGTTTTCCCACCTCTCCCTGGGTTTTAAAATCCACTCCTCCATGAAAGTGGTTAGAACGCAGTTCACCGAAATTACCGCTCAGAATAAGCGGAAAATCAAAAGGAGGACGGAATACAGGAGCAGCCGGTTCTTCCTGTGCCCGTACAGCAAGAACACTGCCCAAAGCTGCTATGATTATATAATTTCGTAAAGTCATTTTCTTTATTTTATGGAGAACTCATCACAAAAATTTTGAATCTCTCCGCAAACTTACAAATAAAAAACAGAATATCCCTTAAAACAATGTTGCTAAACATACATTTATTACGAAAAAAACATATCCAGACAAAACCTACTTTTCTGACATTTTGTTATCTTTGAGGCAGTCAAACCCCTTAAATGTGACAATTATGATAGTAGGAATTCCTAAAGAAATCAAAAACAACGAGAATCGTGTATCATTAACCCCTGCAGGAGCACACGAGTTGGTACAGAGAGGTCACACGGTGTATATACAACACACCGCAGGTATAAACAGCGGATTTTCCGATGAAGAGTATGAGAAAGTCGGAGCGCGTATCCTTCCTACTATAGAAGATGTGTACGCCATTGCCGAGATGATTATAAAAGTCAAGGAACCCATCGAATGTGAATATAACCTGGTACGTAAGGGCCAACTGGTATTTACATACTTCCATTTTGCCTGTGACAAAGAATTAACGGAGGCAATGATGCGTAGTGGTTCAGTATGCCTAGCTTACGAAACTGTAACAGACAAACAAGGCGGACTGCCTCTGCTGATTCCCATGAGTGAAGTGGCAGGACGAATGTCCACTCAGGAAGGAGCACGTTTTTTGGAGAAGCCTCAAGGAGGACGTGGCATCTTGCTAGGTGGAGTTCCCGGTGTCAAGCCAGCCAAAGTGCTGGTATTAGGCGGCGGCATTGTAGGAACCAATGCAGCTTTAATGGCTGCAGGATTAGGGGCTGATGTCACAATCTGTGATATTTCATTACCCCGCCTGCGTCAGTTGAGTGAGTTCATGCCTAAAAATGTAAAAACATTATTCTCGTCCAGCCACAATATAGAAAAAGAACTGCCAACAACTGATTTGATAATCGGTGCAGTTCTTATCCCCGGTGCAAAGGCTCCCCACCTCATAACACGCCCTATGCTGAAACTGATGAAAAAGGGTACTGTACTGGTAGATGTGGCCATTGACCAAGGAGGATGTTTTGAGACGTCCCATCCTACAACTCATGCCGAACCTATTTACGAAGTAGACGGTATCATCCATTACTGTGTGGCCAATATTCCGGGAGCTGTACCATGTACTTCAACCTTGGCATTAACCAATGCTACACTGCCATACGCCATCAGATTGGCAGATCTTGGTTGGAAAAAAGCTTGCGAAAACGATCCTGGACTAAAAAACGGCTTGAATATTGTCAACGGAAAGATTGTGTTTCCGGCCGTGGCAGAGGCCTTTGGCTGGAAGATTTAATAAAGTATGGATCCTAATGGAAAAAAGGAAGGCCTTTTTAGAAGGTCTTCCTTTTTTACGATATAATACTTATAAGGATTATCATCTCATGATTTTTCAAGCACTTCCTCCAAGGATTCTTCCTGCTGTTTTTTCCCTGTCCGACTTACAATCCAAATGCTGACTTCGTAAAGCAAATACATGGGCACAGACACCATCATCAATGTAAAGACATCTGACGTAGGAGTGATAACAGCTCCAACTATCAGAATAATAACAATAGCATGACGACGATACCGCTTCATAAAATCAGCCGTAAGAAATCCCAGTTTGGCAAAAAGCCAACAAAGAACAGGAATCTCGAAAACAATCCCCATCATCAGGCTCATCATCATCAATGTATCCATATACGAAGACAAAGTAATCGTGTTCTCCACTTCCATACTGACCTGATAGGTAGCAAGAAAACGGAAAGTAAGAGGGAAAATCAAAAAATAATTCAAAAGAACTCCCATCATAAAAAGAAAATAGCCCCACCCTACAATCCGGGTAGAATATTTCTTTTCATTCTCGTATAAAGCCGGCGAAACAAAACGGAACAACTGATAAATAACATAAGGAGATGCCAGCAAAAAACCCGTATAAAAAGACACGCTCATATGAGTAATGAATTGAGCCGCCAATTGGGTATTGATCATTTTCACATAAAACACTTCCGGACATAATGAAGGCATAGCCATGAAATCAGCTATCCGGCAAAAAAAACGATAAATAATGAAATCAGCATTCTTAGGCGCTAGAACAATAGCAAAAAGCTCATCCTTAAACAAGAATGCTACCAACATTAGAAATACCACAGCCACTGCAATACGGAACAAGACATGGCGCAGTTCTTCCAGATGATCCCAAAAAGTCAGTATCTTCTGCTGTTGTTCCATCATTTGTCACTCTTTCGTTTCCCCTTTCTTATCTTTTCCATCTATATCATCCTCCACCCCGTTCATCCCTTCCTTAAAACTCTTAACCCCTTTGCCCAACCCCTTCATCAGTTCGGGTATCTTCTTCCCACCAAAGAATAAAAGAACAATCAATGCAATGAATAATATTTCCTGCATTCCTAATCCTAAAAATAATAATGTGCCTGTCATTTTATCTATTAACTATTAAATGATTTATCAAAAAACAAAGTCATCCATTTACCGGGATCTCCATCCATGACAGCTACCAGAACATAGCCAGCGCCACCATTTTCAGGCTGTTTCACAATTTGCAGCATAACATCAAATGTTTACAACTTATCTTTTTGCAATAGCTTTCAACAAAGCATAGCCACCAAAAATCTGGAGCAACATGCCCGGAATTCCAATCCGGAAATCCTGTGCCGCCAAATAGAAATCACCGACAAGAGCCCATTCTATCAAGGTACCCACCACCTGATATGCCATAACAGTCCCCAGCAATGCAGGAATCGTAATCTTACGGAAACGATCTGCCATATATCCCGCCACCAACGCCAACAATACCGACTTTACCAATATAGCCGGAAGTATGGTCACAGAAGGCATTCCAAACAAGAAGCTATTGACAAGCGGAGAAAGAACAGCCGTCAACATCCCCACTTTGAATCCATATTTATAAGCACCTATTAATGTGAAGAAATAAATGGGTAACATAGCAGGTCCACCCAAATGCACCAAATGACAAAGTTGCGGCAATACCACATTACCTACAATAAACACGAATGCAAATAAATAAGTATTTGCGTTTGTGTAATTTAACGAATAGAGTTTTGTTGTTGATTCCATGAATACTAACCTTTCATTTAATTTCTGCAAATATAATCATTTCATAAAGCAAGCTCAATCTTTTTTTTCCCTTTTCTTGTTTATATTATCAAATATTCTTCTATCTTCGCAATAGATTGATAAAATTACAACTATGAAATATTATAAATTCATCTATTTTTTAGCCTTCGTCCTTGGAATGTCAACATGGGCACAGGCACAAAGTACTCCTTGTACCGGAAATGCATATAGCACAAACGCAGACTTCTTCCGTGCCTCAGCATCAGCTCAGAGCGGTGATGCCACTGCCTCCAAAAAGAAGGCGGTCATTGCAGCCCGTACTGCAATAACCAGCCAGATCAAAGCAAAGGCGGAAATGGCTGCCAAGTCTCAAAAAAAATTCGGTAATGCAGAGTGGGAACAGTTCTCAGATCTGATCCATATGGCTACCCAGCAAGAGGCTGCTAACTTAAAAGTAGTCTGTGAAAACAGCCGGCAGAGCGGTGGTAAATATAAAACAGACGTTGTGGTAGAATTGCCTAAAGCAGGAGTTCTGTCCACAATCATCAACCAAATAAAAAGTGATGATAAATTAAAAGGACTTTTTGAAGAAAGCCAGTTTAAGCAAGCGTTTTAAAGCCACTTGAATCCATCAGAGGAGTCAATGCAGTTTAAAAGGAAAAACCTATTACATCAACCTAATCTTGACAGATTTATGGAAAAGTTGTACGATTACCTTCCCCAGCAATTGGTTACTTTCATTCTGGTGACCTTGTTCTCTTTACTCATCGGTTTATCCCAACGGAGAATCAGCCTGAAACGAGAGGGGGAAACTACGCTTTTCGGCACAGACCGGACTTTTACTTTTATCGGCATTTTGGGATATCTCCTCTATATACTTGATCCTAAGGAAATGCATTTATTTATGGGAGGCGGAATAATTTTAGGTATGTTACTGGGCATCAATTATTATGTCAAGCAATCCCAGTTCCACGTGTTTGGAGTGACAACAATCATCATCGCCCTTATCACCTATTGTATGGCTCCTATCATAAGTACACAACCTTCCTGGTTTTACGTGATGATGGTAGTCACCGTGCTTCTTTTCACAGAAATGAAACACACCTTCACAGAACTTGTACAACGGATGCAGAATGATGAAATGATCACACTGGCAAAATTTCTGGCTATCAGCGGTATCATTTTGCCCATGCTACCCAAGGAACCTCTCATACCGGGTATCAATCTCACTCCATACACCATTTGGCTGGCTACTGTAGTCGTATCGGGTATCTCCTATTTGTCCTACCTGCTGAAGCAATATGTTTTCCGCGAATCAGGCACTTTGGTTTCGGGCATTATCGGTGGTCTGTATAGCAGCACCGCTACCATTTCCATCCTTGCCCGCAAATGCAAACGGGTACAAGCGCATGAAATACCGGAATATGTATCTGCCATGATGCTTGCTGTCAGCATGATGTTCTTACGTTTCATGATTTTGATCCTTATATTCAGCACTTCCATCTTTCTGAATATTTACCCCTATCTGCTCATCATGTCTGCAACCGCCGCCGGCATCGGCATATTCATCCATAAAAAGCATACTATAAAAGGCGAGCGCGAAGTTATTGAAGAAACGGAAACGGAAAGTAATCCACTGGAATTCAAAGTCGCTCTGATCTTTGCTTTATTATTTGTAGTATTTACATTTCTGACTCACTATACATTGGTTTATGCAGGAACAGGAGGTTTGAGTATTCTCTCCATTGCAACAGGATTAAGTGATATCACTCCTTTCATACTAAACCTGTTACAAGGCGGAAATATTCCGGCAACCATTGTAGGGGCCTGTATCATGCAAGCTATCATCAGCAACATCGTAGTGAATATGTTCTATGCCATATTTTTTTCCTCCCGCAGAAAAGAAATGCTACCTTATGTATGGAAAGGATTCCTCACTGTCATTGGAGTAAACGCTGTACTATTATTCATCTATTACTTCTAAATTATATTCTCATAAAAAAACATGCGGATAACAGGATTTTTCAGACAATCCATATCATCCGCATACTTTTTAATATTCTAATAAATCCCTATCAGAAAAGTAGAATATAAGCCAATGAACTAAGACTGATCACCGCCCAAAGAGCAACACCTTGAATCAGAGGTTTCATACCTACTTGCTTCAATACATCCATAGACAAGGAAGCTCCAATAAAGAACATGGTAATAATCAATCCTTTACGTGCCAGTCCGGAAACAGCCTGCCCGAATTGAGGCACACCATCCAGCACATAAGTATTCAGAACAATAGCCACAACAAAATAAAGGATAAACCAAGGAATGCTTACTTTCTTACCGCTTCCCTTGAAAATAAAAGAAGTAGCGAATGCCAAAGGAATAATCCAAAGTGCACGGGTCAGTTTGATTGTTGTCGCCACTTTCAACGCCTCTTCACCGTATGCCGCACCTGCTCCCACCACAGAACTCGTATCATGAATAGCAATAGCTGCCCAAGTACCAAACTGTTGTTGATCTAACCCAAACATATGGCCTAACACCGGAAAAATAAACAAAGCGATGGCATTCAATACAAAGATAGTAGCCAAAGCCACAGACATCTCACTATCTTTAGCTTTCAATACAGGACCCACAGCAGCAATAGCGCTTCCCCCACAAATTGCAGTACCCGAACTGATAAGATAAGCCGTATCACGATCTACCTTCAAAAGTTTATGCCCTATAAACATACCTATAATCATTGTACCGATTACAGAAATGATCGTGAATTCCATTCCTTCCTTACCGGAAGCCAGAGAAGCCTGAAGATTCATACCGAACCCCAATCCCACTACAGAATATTGCAACAAATATTTAGAAACCTTTTTATTGAACTTAGGATAGGCCTGTCCGCAAACTAATGCAAATATCAACCCCAGAAATAAAGATACGGGGGGAGTGACCCACTGGGAAAATGAAGCCAATACCGGAATATAGTCCATCAACAAAAAGACCGTTAACGTGGAAAGCAAACCTACATAAATAGTTTTGCTGTTTTGCTGTAAAGCTGTTACTGAAATCATATATTTTACTTTTTAACATTATTTCTCCATTTCGGGATGCAAAGGTAATATATGTTTCAAAAACAATCTAATCGTTTTTAATTATAAGTTATAACTTTTCCTTATAATGATTGGCAAATTGCATGAACAGAGCCGGGAGCCCTGTATCCTGCCCTTGCAATTGGACAAAATCAAATTCACGAAACATCACCAGGTCTTTTATATCCAATACTTTAAACTTCCCTGAATACAGTTCTTTATTAATAGACCGGATAGACAAAATCCCCATGCACTCACTATTTTCCAGAAATAATTTAATGCTCTCTGTACTTCCCAGGTGCATACGGATAGTAAGGTCCGATAACTTTATGTTGTGTTTATGCAAAGCGGTAATCAATACATCCAATGTTCCCGAACCTCTTTCACGAAGCACAAGAGGAACTTCTTTCAATTCATCCAAAGTTATCTCATCATAATCCATCCACTTACTATGAGTATGGACGATAGCCACCAGCTCATCTTGCAGAAAAGGAGTATATTTCAAATTAGGTTGCCGGGTATTTCCCTCTACCAGTGCCAAATCTATACGATGTTCCTGCAATGCCTTTTCCACCTCAGAGGAGTTCCCGCTGAAAAGTGATAAAGACACTTGCGGAAACTTCTCGATAAAGCGGGCCAGCAAAGGGGGAAGCACATATTGGGCAATTGTAGTACTGGCTCCCAAGCGCAACTCACCGGTATGCTCATTACGTAATAAGTTCATCTCGTACTCCAAGCGTCCGTAATCTTCCAAAATTTTCTCACAATGCTCCAACAACAACCTGCCTGCATCAGTCAGCAAGATCTTGTTCCCCATTCGCTCAAAAAGGCGTGTCTGGTACATCGTTTCCAATTCCTGAATATGCTTGGTTATAGCCGGCTGACTGATAAACAGCTCTTGCGAAGCCTTTGTAAAGCTGAGGTTTTTCGCAACACTACTGAATACTCTTAACCTGAAATCAGACATGTTTTTTAATGATTATAGTTCGTCTGCTTTAATTCCTAACGACTGTAAAACAGCGAATCCAAACATCTCCCACTGATAAGCGACTTCACTGGTTGGAGGATTCATACCGAATACCGTCATTTTTTCTTTTCCGTCCACCTTATTTAATATAGCAGGAACTTTATCTCCATATTCTTCTTCGGCAGGGACAATAATCACCCGTTTCACCTCTTTTGCATCAACCACCACTCTCAAAGACTCCAGAAACAACTCTTCGCGACTAGCCATATCCGATGGTTCGAAAGAATAAAGTGCAAACTCTCCCAACTGGCTTTTGAAAGCCACGTTATTTAATTCCTTTTCCAAATCCGACGGCTGAAAAGCATCCATTTTCTTACTTTCCTCGTCATAAATAAATAATACCTGAACTGCATTCTCCCCCAAGGGTATTCCACTATCCAGTGACAGACATTCCAACAACACCGGTAAATCCGCTTTCGGCAACTTACGGCCCACCACGTCACCAAAATGTTTGGATAAATCACCCGCCACCCTGTCTACATAGGCTACATCCACCAGAATTACAGTATCTGCAAACTTTATTTCATTTGTCATCTCGTTTTCATTTTATGATTTCGATGCTAAGATAGCAATTATCATCTGCTTGCAAAAAGAGTTATCTGCCTTTTTGTGTACAATTCGGACTTTTTTTCATTTAAAAGCCGGAGAGCCTGCCATTTTGTCTTCTTATTTTACTTCATTAGCTTTCTTTTTCTTTTTGGCAAACTATTTGACGATTATCAAATGAAATCGCAAAAGCCACTGAACAAAGCAGTGACAGTTACGTTTTCAATAGGTATTTGAATAATATTTAGAAAGGAGATACAATATGAATTTTAACAACTTCACAATTAAATCACAGGAGGCAGTGCAACAAGCGGTGAACGTAACTCAAGCCCGCGGACAGCAAGCTATCGAGCCTGTGCATCTGTTGGCCGGAGTACTGAAAGTAGGTGAAAACGTCACCAACTTCATTTTCCAGAAATTGGGAATGAACGCCCAGCAGATCGCATTGGTCATCGACAAGCAAATTGACTCACTGCCTAAGGTTTCGGGAGGAGAACCTTACCTTAGCCGTGAAAGCAACGAGATATTACAAAGAGCCGTACAGTATTCCAAAGAGATGGGTGACGAATTCGTTTCACTGGAAGCTATTATCCTGGCCTTGTTGAATGTAAAGAGTACTGTCGCTACCATATTGAAAGACGCGGGAATGACAGACAAAGAGCTGCGCTCCGCCATAGCAGAACTACGTAAAGGTGAAAAAGTAACTTCACAATCCAGTGAAGACACTTATCAATCCTTAAGCAAATATGCCATTAATTTGAATGAGGCTGCCCGCAGCGGAAAACTTGATCCGGTTATCGGGCGTGATGAAGAAATACGTAGGGTATTACAAATATTAAGCCGCCGTACCAAGAATAATCCGATTTTAATCGGTGAGCCGGGTACCGGTAAGACCGCCATTGTTGAAGGCTTGGCACACCGTATCATCCGAGGTGATGTACCCGACAACTTGAAGAACAAACAAATCTTCTCATTGGATATGGGCGCACTGGTTGCCGGAGCCAAATACAAAGGTGAATTTGAAGAACGTCTGAAATCTGTTGTCAATGAAGTAATCAAAGCCGAAGGCAGCATCATCCTGTTTATCGATGAAATCCATACCTTGGTCGGAGCCGGTAAAGGTGAAGGTGCCATGGATGCCGCCAATATATTAAAACCCGCCTTGGCCCGTGGTGAGCTCCGCAGCATCGGAGCCACTACTTTGGACGAATATCAGAAGTACTTCGAAAAGGACAAGGCATTGGAACGCCGGTTCCAAACCGTTATGGTAGCCGAACCGGACACGCTGAGCACCATCTCCATTCTCCGTGGGTTAAAAGAACGTTACGAAAACCATCACAAGGTACGTATCAAAGATGAAGCCATCATTGCCGCTGTAGAATTGAGTAACCGTTACATTACCGAACGTTTCCTTCCGGACAAGGCTATTGACCTGATGGATGAAGCTGCTGCCAAATTGCGTATGGAACGTGATTCCGTGCCTGAAGAACTGGATGAAATCTCACGTCACCTGAAACAACTGGAAATTGAACGTGAGGCCATCAAACGTGAAAAAGACGAGCCGAAATTACAACAACTGAATAAAGAGATTGCCGAACTGAAAGAACAGGAAACCTCTTACAAAGCCAAATGGCAGAGTGAAAAGGAACTGGTCAACAAGATTCAGCAAAACAAGCAGGAAATAGAACAATTGAAATTCGAAGCCGAGAAAGCGGAACGTGAGGGAGATTACGGTAAAGTAGCCGAAATCCGTTATGGGAAATTACAGGCTTTAGAGAACGAGATCAAGGATATTCAAGAAGACCTGAAACACAAGCAGGGTGACAGTGCCATGATAAAGGAAGAAGTTACCGCTGAGGACATTGCCGATGTTGTTTCACGGTGGACAGGGATACCGGTCAACAAGATGCTGCAAAGCGAACGTGACAAATTGCTTCATCTGGAGCAAGAATTACATTTGCGTGTGGTAGGTCAGGATGAAGCCATAGCAGCCGTATCCGATGCCGTACGCCGTAGCCGTGCCGGATTACAGGATCCGAAACGTCCGATAGGTTCATTCATCTTCCTGGGTACTACCGGTGTAGGTAAGACAGAACTTGCCAAAGCATTGGCCGACTACCTGTTTGATGACGAGAGTCTGATGACGCGTATCGACATGAGCGAATATCAGGAGAAACACTCTGTATCCCGTCTGATCGGAGCGCCTCCCGGATACGTAGGTTACGATGAAGGCGGTCAGTTGACAGAAGCCGTCCGACGCAAACCATACTCTGTGGTATTGTTTGATGAAATAGAAAAAGCACATCCCGATGTGTTCAATATTCTGCTGCAAGTTTTGGATGACGGACGTCTGACTGACAACAAGGGACGTACGGTAAACTTCAAGAATACAATTATCATCATGACTTCCAATCTGGGCAGCGCATACATTCAAAGCCAGTTCGAAAAGATTAATGACGAGAATCGCGAAGTGGTGATTGAAGAGACGAAGAAAGAGGTTATGTCCATGTTGAAAAAAACGATACGGCCGGAGTTTCTGAACCGTATAGATGAAACAATCATGTTCTTGCCTTTGAACAGAGAAGAGATAGAACAGATTGTGATGTTACAAATCAACGGTATCAAGAATATGCTGGCCGGCAACGGCATTACTTTGGAAATGACCGATGAGGCCGTCCGTTTCATTGCCAGCACAGGCTATGATCCCGAATTCGGCGCCCGTCCCGTGAAACGTGCCATCCAACGCTATTTGCTGAATGATTTGTCCAAAAAGCTATTGTCACAGGAAGTGGACCGAAGCAAACCGATTATCGTAGAAACAGCGGGTGACGGATTAAAATTCCGCAACTAGAATGTTACAAACAACCAGTAAAGATAAGGCCTTATCTTTACTGAGCAAAAGGGGTGTTCATCATGCACCCCTTTTTTCGTTAACTATAGCCCTCTATCTGCAATATTTTGAATATTTCCTTAACCAATATGTTTCCAATAGCTAAAAAACGGCAATAAGCTCATAAAACAGTTTAATCAGCCATCTCTACTTCCTTTTTTCATTTTTGTATAAGAAAAAGAAAACTGAAATACGGCAAGATTCAGAACAGTCTGTGTAGACTGGTATATTTTTTATTAACTCCATTTTTAATCATAAGAATTTCTCCAATCTATTCTTATTCGGCGGAAAAGGAGACAACGGGCATCATTATTTTTTCTTATTCTTTGAAAACCAATTATTTGGCACGCAATACAAAAAAGACTACTTTTGTAACCCTAACGATTTGAACACATGGATGAAACGACATATAAAATTTTGATGGGAACTTCAGCTTTCATAGTAGCGATGCTGGGAAGCATGCTAGCAACTACAACGATACCGCCGGAATGCGGATTAGAAAAGTTACGGAAGGCCCGTAATATCCTTGTGCCCTCTTATTTCGTACTCGCCCTTCTCAGTCTGGTATGCTGCTTTACGGGTTATGACCATCGTATTGAACCTGCCAGTACACTTTTCGTTGCATCGTTTCAGGCTTTTCTTTTTACCATATCCATGTTGGTTTTCATACGTCCGGGTGAAGTCAGATGGAGCATAGTGTTCCGACAGGCCGGAGGCATTGCAGCGGCAGGCATTATCCTGTTTGTCGCCTTGTTTTGTTTTATAGACTATTATTTGTGGTTCTTTTATACGGGCATCGCCGCTTATATTATCCAGTTAACTATCTATACCCGAAAATTCACGCAAGCTTACCGCAAGACGGTACAAGAGGTAGAGGACTATTATGATGAGGACGAAGAGAATCGTCTGGCATGGGTAAAGACCGGATTTTATAGTGCACTGGCTATTGGGATCATGGCTATACCCATTTTATTTTTTACCGACTGGTACAAATTCTTTGTTCCACTGTATGTGCTTTATTACAGCTTCATGGTGATGTGGTTCGTCAACTACTATCGCAGGATGAAATTTGCGATTCCGGTCATTGCGGCTGTTCCACCCGAAACAAAGATTTATGCACATCCGATGGAAACAGACATGGGCGAAACAGACAAGTCCGTAAAAGAGAACAAGGAAAAGTCAAAAACTGTTTTTCAAGAAAAAGAGCGGCTATTAAAAGAAAGATTACAAAAATATGTAGATGAGAAAGCATACTGTGAGAAGGATATCCCTTCCGGTATCGTGGTAGATTCTTTCGGAGTGTCCCAATCATTCTTCCGGCAATATATGAAAGACCATTACGGAATGGATTTCCGTCCGTGGCGCAAGGAGCTTCGTTTGCGCGAAGCAGCCCGTCTGTTTGCCGAAAATCCCGGATATACGATAGAAGAAGTATGTGAAATGGTAGGATACAACAATAGCGGTAATTTCAACAGAGATTTCAAAAAAATGATGGAAATGACTCCCAAAAGTTACTGTAAACAAATCTACTTAAAGAACACTGATGCGGAAATCGAAACATCCTCCTGACATCTTTGCCTTCCAAATCATCTTTCCCACATCCAGCGCATCAGATTACCGGTGAATGATGTGCCTGTTTTTTCTGAATGTCCTCAACTGCCACACTGTTTTTCGTACTTGGATAAAATTGTCTTTCGCTAATTAAACATTGTCTTTCGTTAGTTTTCCTGCTTTTCAGCATATAAAGAATTGTCTTTCATTGACTTGAACGAAAGACAATTGATTTTATTTGCAATCATTTACTTACATGTTATATTTTTGTGCAACACAAAAGCTTCTTCAGCAACCCGTTTTTTTCTCTTTCTGCACGAAAAACAGCCGCAAGGCATCCTATATAAAAAACACTAATATACCATACTGATATGAATGCATGGAAAACTATGCTTGTATACACACTACTGGCTATGGTTGCCGCACCGATGTTTGCGCCGGCAACAAACAAAGCTCCGCAAATGGTATTCCATTTTGTGGAGGAAAATAATATGTTCAAGGTGAAAACGGCAGAAAACGCAAAACAGGACGAACTGACCCTAACTGGCCTTCAAAAGCTGTCCGAAACAGCAGCCGCGTCCCAAGAAAAGACATCCAAGCCAATACACAGACGCCGGGTGGGGAACCGATGACCACCGCACCTGCATTTACCCGTGACGGAAACTGCGTGACAGCAGATGCCCGCAACAACACTCCGGCAGGTACAGCAACCATCACCGATTGGCAGGTACAGGAAGTGGTGAATATAACCATCAAGTAACAAATTTAAAATGACAAATAGTATGATGAAAACAAATTATCTGTTTATCGGCATGGCAGCCCTGATGATAGCCGCATGTAGCAATAATGAAAATGAACCGCAAGTGGATGACGGACGTATAGCCGTTTCCTTTGCCGGAGAAATCACGCTTCCCCGCGCCACGACCGACACATGGGAGGCAAACGACGGTATCGGTATCTATATGCTGGAACACGGAATGAAGACAGTGACGGACGACGCCACCAACCGCAAGTATGTGACCACCGCCGGAGATGGAAAGTTTACACCTGCCGGAACAGAACAGACCATTTACTTTCCTTTGAATGCGGATGAGAAGGTGGACTTCATTGCTTACTACCCGCAAACCGACCTGACGGACGATATATATAAGGTGGATGTGAGCGACCAAAAGGCCCCTGCCGACATCGACCTGCTGCGGAGCGACAACGCCACGGGAAAGGACAAAAGTACCAATACTGTCGATTTGAAGTTCTTCCACCGCCTAAGCCGTGTGGAAGTAGAGTTGACCGCCGGTGAAGGCGTGAGTGATGCGGAACTGGCAGGCATGGGCATCACGCTGAGCAAACAGCCCGTAGCAGCAGACTTCAACGTGTTGCAGAACACGCTGACTGCCGGGCAGGACCTCGCCACCCTTACGTTGAACACGGCCGCCGATGGCAAGACCGCCTCCGCCATCATCCTGCCGCAAGAGGGTGCAAGCGGAAGGAATTTGAAACTAACCCTGACGGGCGGCACTGTATTGACATGGCCGGTGGAAGCCGAGCGTACCTTCGAGCAAGGCAAGAAAACTGTTTTCACCATTACGCTGAAACGCACACCTGTAGGTACGGAAGTGGAAGTGAATGCCACGATCCAACCGTGGGACACGCAAGGCACAGTGTCGGGTAATTTGGAAATCTGATTTTGACAAACAACAAAAACTCATGATATGAAAGCAACAAGATACTTATTCACCTTTTTGGTGCTGGCCATGCTGGCACTGACGGCTTGCCACAACGACGACCTGCCGGGCGGCAACACCCTGCCCGAAGGCGCGGTACACATCACCGCCGACATCGAGGGAGTGCAGACACGCGCGCCGCAGCTCGATGCCGACGGCGCAGGCTCATTCGAGCCTGCCGATGAATGGGGCATGTACACTTTTACCGGAGATGCCACATCCCCGGCATACAGTAACCAAAACATCGCTTACCGGGCCGGCAACAGCAATCCGCTCTATTGGAAAGACCTGAGTGAAACGGAAGCGGTCACTTTCTCCGCCCACTACCCACGCATCACGAACACCATGCCAGACATTGACGATCCGGCGGCATACCTATATATGCCCCAAGCGTGGAACCACACGGACGACCTGCTCCACGCCACCGCCACCGCAAGCAAGGGCAAAACGGTGGCACTGACATTCAAGCATCTGATGCACCGGCTCGTCATCAACCTAGCAGCGGGCGATGGCATGACCGGCACGAACTTGTCTTCCGCCCTAATAAACTCCGTGGCAAAGAATGGCGCGCCAACGATGTTTGCCAGCGTGGAGGTGAACCTGCTGACCGGCGTGGTGAACTACGACCGGGTAGATGGCAGTGTAATCCTCAGTAACGAAGGTGGCGCCAATGCCGACTGGAAAGTAGCACCGCAAGACCTCACCGCAGGTGCGGAATGGCTCAGAATAACCGTAGGCGAGGATGTGTGGTACTATCATGTACCTGCCGACCTGAACACTGCCGAACCCGGCAACCAAACCCGCCTCGAAAGCGGCAAGCGGCTCACCCTCAACCTCAAGCTGAAGAAAAAATCCGGCACGGGCGACACTGAAGTGGAACTCACCGGCAGCAACATCTCCGGCTGGGACACGCAGCCGGAGATTACGGATGAAGTGGTGATAGGCGGCGGTACTTCCGGCATCACCACCTACGAAGCCCTGCACGAAGCCCTGCAGACGGGCGGCGGCTCGGCCGACGCCCCTACGCTCATTACGCTGGGCAGCGACATCACGATACCCGCAGGAGGTAGTAGTAGCAGCCGCACATACATAAACGGCAGCGGCTACTTCAAGATAGACGGCGGCGGCCACACCCTCGCTTGGGAAGCGGGCAGCTATTACTTCCTCGGAAATGCCAATACCGACGCTGATGCCGTCTATATCGAACTCACCAATATCAAGTTGGTTCAAGCTCCAAACTCATATTCTGCCGTGGTAGGTGTTTGTAACGGCAGGATTACGCTGGGCGGGAACGTGATATTGGACGGCAACGGTAATATGCCTGTGATTGTGGTTTCCGACGAGAAAGCAGCATTGGAACTGGGTGACGGCTGCGAATTGTCTTACGCGGCAGGCAGTTCGGGCTGTGCAAAAGTCATGGAGGGCGCCACCCTCGTGCTGAACGGGGGAAAGACCGCCGACGGGGCTTACATAAATCTAAACTGCATTCTGCCCGTTTCCAACCCCCTTATCTCCGTTCCGAAAGCCCTCACGGATGATGTGCACCTCAAGCTCTACTTGGTCGACATAATCTCCATCGCCGGGGGAACCGGCGGTTACCAACTGACGCAGGCGGACTGCGATCATTTGATAGTGAATCCAGAGTCAATGGTCAGCCTCTATGGAGGGCAGTCGATGAAATACGACGGCAACTTCGAGATTTACCTCGACCCGGCGGATCATCAAATCAAGCTGTGCCCGAAAGGTTTCCCACCCCCCACCTCCGGCGACATCGACATGACCTCCATGACCGCCGACGAAGCACAGCTAACTATCCGGGCCGCCCTCGCCGCAGGCTACACCGAAATCAAGCTGACGGGCGAACTTTCCAAGACAGGAATGGGCGATGGTCAGTTGGGTGCATTTGCCTATAATACGAAAATCACGAAATGCGACCTCAGCGGAGTGACGGGCTGGGGAACATCGGCAACACTGCCCGGCAGCGCCTTTGCAGGTTGCACTGCTTTGCAGGAGGTGGTGTTGCCCGGTGATGTGCAGGTAATCGGAGAATATGCTTTTTTCAATTGCACTGCGCTGACTACGGTGAATCTTCCGCAGCTCACCCGGATTGATCAATACGCATTTCAGGTATGCACTTCATTGGCGGAACTCACGCTGGATAATGTGGAAGCGATAGATTTGGCTGCTTTCTACGGATGCACGAGCCTCGAAACGCTCAAACTGCCGGCATGTACCCGGTTCGGCAATTATATCGTAACGGGCTGTAGCAGCCTCACCCGGATAGAAGCCGCAGCAGCCGGAGATTTCGTTAATATAGATGATGATACCAGCAATATAGGGAACACCAGCGTTTTTCAGAACAGAGCCGCTCATTCCGGAGCGAACGCATTCGACCCCGCCAATTGCGACCTCGTGCTGAACGCCGACAAAAAGCCCGATGGCACGGCCCTCCCCAAAGTCCACAACGGCAACGAATGGGCTGGGAAGAAAGGCAGCGGCTACCTCATGCAATGGAAGAGCATCAGCTTTGCGCAGCAGCCATAATCCGCACCTTTCCCGAAGCTGAACTTCGAGTCGGTCGAAGTTCAGCTTCGGCACCGCCAAAGTTCAACTTCGGGAACTTCAACCACAATCCATAAAAACAACGTAATTTAACAAACGCAACGATATGAAAATAATAAAAAAGAATATATGCCTTATCGCCATCCTGTCGGGTGTGGTCGGATTATCGGCCTGCTCGCAGGACGATGCACTGACTCCCGATAGCGGCACGGACAACGGCAACACCATCCGCTTCACTACCGCTATCGCCGGCTTCACGGGCAGCGATGCCGCCGCCGACCCCGCCACACGCGCCACCATCAACGACGACGGTAAGGGCAGCTTCAACAACGGTGACAAAACGGAGATATTCATCGCCCATGAGGACCGCCCCGAATCCGCTATGATATATCCCGCTATCTTCCGCAACGGCACATGGGAAGCCGACAACCTGACGTGGGAAGGATTCGGCAACAGCGCCGAGCTCAATTTCTTTGCCTTTTTCCCGGCACGCACCTACATGGAAACAATCCAAGAACTCACCCTGCCCACCGACCAGAGCACCGAGGAGCAATACGCCGCCACCGACCTGCTTCATGCCTCCTCCCTCCACCGTGTGGAAAGCGACGGTGCCGTTCCCCTCGACTTCCGCCACGTAATGTACCGCCTCACGGTCAGCCTCAGCCTTTCCGCCACGCCCGGCACGTTGACGCAGGAGGATGTGAATAACGCCACGATCGTGATAAAGAATATGCGTTCCACGGGTACTATAGGCTATGACGGCAAGGTGACTACCCACAGGACACTCTCCGACTTCACCCCTCTGAAATCCACTGACGGTGACGGCAACCGCTTCCGCGCCATCCTCTTCCCTCAGCCCGTCGTCAGCGACACCCCGTGGATAGAAATCACCGTGAGCGGTCAAATAATCACCTATGCCATCCCTGACGGACTGACCGAGCTGCGTGGCGGAGAGGAGCAGGTGGTGAACCTTGCGCTGACCAACAGCAGAACGAATTGAAACACTCCGGTGATCTGAAAAGGAAATATCGATCAAAACGATACCTATATGAAAGTAAAATGTTACAAAGGGTTGAAAGGCTGTGACACCGAGACTATCGAAGTTGAAAAATCTGCCATATTGAAAAACATAAGAAACTTATTCATCCGAAAAGAGTTCATTGAACTGGATAATCGTAAAAAAAGATAACCTACTGTTTTATTATCAAACATATACTGAAACTTCATACCTGTATGATATGTATCACTTGTAAGATATATAATCTTTCACCTGTAACATTACTAATCTTACAACCCACACATTAGTAACGTGTCGCCCCACACGTTACTAACCTTCCGACATGCAGGTTACTAACCTTTCAAACGTCCTGTTCTTTTCTGAAAAGAACAAGGTCTTTAAAAAAAAGAACAAGACGTTTTCATTGAAAGAACAAGAGCTTTTTAAAATTTGACCTGTTGTTTTTTTCCATAACGGTATCTACATGCCGAAACGCCTTATTTTTCCTTCAGATCTTTCAGCCCCTCCGCAAACACCCTGCCCGTCGGCATTCCGGCTGAAGGATATACCTCACGAAATGTTTCAGCCGGAAAATATCCTTCAGAACAACCACTCCTCCGAAAATAAAACCGGCTGAAACATTTCCACTTGGCTGAAGGATTCCATAACCTCAATTCTTCAGCCGAAACGCCGACGGGCAGGGTGTTTGCGGAGAGGCTGAAAGATCTGAAGGATTTTTTAGGATATTCTCTACAGGGCATTATAAACGACCGTATCCCACTGAAAAAGGTAATATATGTTCATAGACAAAGTATGTGTACTTCATCGGTGAAGTAACACCACTTACTTCGCCGATGAAGTACACATACTTTTTTTACCAATAATGCCGGTAAACAAAAAGCCCGTCAAGCAGTTTACAATCTACTTGACAGGCCTTTCCCCTTCGCTTTATTTCAATTATTCAGCAGCAGCTTCCACTTTGTCAGCAGAATCTGCCGGAGCTTCTACAAATTCAGTAATACCATTGTTTACCAAAATATTGTACCATGAAATCAGTTTCTTGATATCTCCGTTATGGACACGGTCACGATCATAATTTGGCAAAACTTCTGCAAAATAAGCATGCAACTCATCGGCTGATGCTTTTTTATAATTGATAGAAGCAACCGCTCCATTCTCTTTCTTCTTTACCGCTTCCAGCACTTCGCTCAAAGGCACTTCTTCTGCATCTGTGTACATAGCAATATCCGCCAATGAGATAACTTTGTCATGAGCATAAGCAGGAACTCTTTTCTTAGCCGCGTCAACTGTTTCTACAATCAACATGTTCTTTCCTTGAGAAATCAATTTATATAATCCCGGTTTGCCCGCGATTGATAAAATGGTCTTTAACATACTATTCTATTTTATATTTATGGTTTGAGGAAGCAAAAGTACAATTCACCAATGAAACTCCCAAATTTATAGTATGAATTTTTCGGTTTTTAATTGTTCTACTATTCTGTTCAACTGGGGTATGAGCAATTGCACCCCGTCATTCACCACCGTGAAATCGGCCCGCCGACGCTTTTCTTCATCATCCATCTGGGCAGCAATACGTGCCCGGACTTGTTCCTCGCTGGCTCCATCACGATACATGGCACGCTGTATACGCAGTTCTACAGGTGCATAGACCATTATTACCGCATCTACCGTATCCTGAAAACCGGCCTCATACAAAATAGCTGATTCCATACCCACTATCTCACACTTTTCCTGACGTTCCACCCATACGGTAAAATCTTTCCGTACCCGGGGATGGATAATGGAATTGATTTGGAGCACATGCGCCGGATCGGAAAACAGATAGGAAGCCAGCAACGGCTTGTTTAACAGACCATCCTTATAAACCTCCTCACCTAACAAAGCAATCAGTTCCCCACGAATTCCGGCATCGGAAACAGTAAGGCGCTTCGCTTCATTATCCGCATTATACACTGGGATATGCATATCCTCCAGCAAATGGGAAATGTATGATTTTCCACTGCCGATGCCACCGGTAACCGCTATCTTAATCATTGAATTTAATTCGTTGTTCTATCAAATAATCCACCTCCTTGGGATTCAAACGGACGTGGTTCACATATCGGGGGATGGATTTGAGATTGACCGGACACTTCTCCCCCTTATTGTTCAACAAAGACTCATAAGTCACCCCGATAAAGAAATCCTCGGAAGTGATGGACTTGAAATGACTCAGACCTACCTGAAAAGTCACCTGAACCTTGGAGGGAAAAGTGCGAAGTACTTTATCGGGCGGAAAATTGATGCCACGTATAGGCACCTCCACACTTTTTTCAGCGTAAATATCTACCAATAAAGTCACATCATCAAAAGAGGGAATGAATTTCGCTCCACGTACATCGGCCAGATTCACCCTGCGACGAACGGTGTCTGCCACATCTTCAAAGTTCAATGCCTGTGTATAAGCAGCCGTGATGGTATCCAAAATCTCTTGAGGAGCATAAACCATCACTGAATCCGGCGAGTAAATGATATCCGAGATATAATACTGACGGTCCAAAGCCACCTTGCCTTGCAATTTCACGGGCACCTTCTTTGCCTTCCCTTTTGTATAAATAAACTCCACAGTATCCGGCCGTATGGTCAGCAATTTGGTTGTCTGATTCAACTGGACCGAAATCTTTTTCATTAAAGCTGAAACCGGAATCCGGACACGACTTCCTTTATCCTCATAGTCCTTAAAGTCCACAACAATGGGATAGAATGTCTGTCCCAGCATATAGTTAGCCAATACAGTTCCCCTGTCTTTCACGCCAATACGCAGTTCATCGGGAAGTTCGGAGGTCAGCACCACATCACTAGGTACATTCTTCAACCGTAACGGAACGGAGAATTCCGTTTCATAATCATCATTTAACACCTGAAGCAACCAAAAGCAGAAAGATACAAATACAAAAAACAAGAAAATCAGGAACTCCCTGCTATTACGGCTAAGCAGGAAGCTTCTGATTCTCTCTAAAGTCTTTAAATAGTAAATACGTATGTTCCTTTTGTCGAACATGTTGTTATGTCATTTACTTTGCCTGTTGTTGATTGGATGCAGCATTAGCGAAGATAGAATTTCTATCAATTTTAATCTTAACGCCTGACGCTATTTCCAAAACAACCGTATTATCTTCTATTTCTTTTATCTTTCCGTATATACCACCTGCAGTGATCACTTCCTGACCCACTTCCAGGTTCTTGCGGAAATTAGCAATTTCTTTCTGTTTTTTATTCTGAGGACGAATCATGAAGAAGTACATAATAGCGAAAATGGCTACCATCATAATAAGGAAAGAGTAATCTCCTCCACCCCCTGCCTGCAGAAATACAAATAATAAGTTCATACTTTCTATGTTTTTTAGTTTATAATACCGTTATTCTTCAATAACAAACAAAGATATTAATTTTTTGTTAGCTTATTCTCTTTTTTTAATGAATTAACGATTCCATCCAAAGTACCGTTAATAAAGCCACCGCTTTTCGGAGTGCTGTACAGTTTGGCTATTTCCACGTACTCATTCAGTGAAACGCTGACCGGGATATTGGGAAAACTCAGGATTTCAGCCAAAGCGATCTGCATAATGACCACATCCATGAAAGCCACACGGTCTAAATCCCAGTTCTTTGTATTTTCGCTAATCAGATGACGATAATAATCGGCATTCAAGATAGTACGACGGAACAAACGGCGCGCGAAGTCTTGATCCTCCTCATCTTTAAATTCCGGCAACAATTCCTGTTTTGCACCATTCTTCTCATCGAAACGCTTGATGGTCTTCAACACAAAGGTATCCACGATTTCCTTATCATCATTCCAATACAAACTTTGGTCCTCCAAAACCTGATCCAGTTCGATATTATTAAAAATAATATTTTTATATAGCTTGCGCCACAATTCACGGTCTTCCTCATACGAAGAAGTCTCACTGGCCATATATTCCTTATATATATCGCTTTCTAAGATTTTATCACATAAAGTCTTTACGAAATCAGCTTCATTCTCCCAAGTTTTCTTCTGATTGTTCGAAAACTCCAGCAGCTGTTTGTTTACCTCCAGCTGTGCAATAAAGCGGTTTTCCACAAATTTGGTGTTGGGAAACAATTCTTCCTTAGTAGGGACCAGTTTGTTTTTCGCAGCATTCAGTCGTTTGTTAGCCTGTTTAGTTACCTCTACCATTAAAAGCAGCAGATAGTTGTATAAGTCATACGCTTTAGAAAGGCTGAAAAATAACTCTTTTTCCGCTGTATCCAAGTTTTTGCCTCCGTTCTGATAATAAGCATAGACTATCTGAACTATCTTAAGACGAATAAGAACTCTATTTATCATAATTCACATAAAATTATTAAGGAGTTGCAAAAGTAGGTATTTTCATTGATTTTACATAACATAATTACATTTTTTAATGTAAAATTTACATAGAGCTATCTAAATCGCTTTTTTCATCGAAGTTTATCCGCAAATTCTTTGCCCATTTAAAAAAAATGTCCAATTTTGAAGCCGATTTATAAAGATACTTAAGTTATGGAAGATTATAAAAAGAAAAGTGTAGTGGATGGTGACAAAGAAATTGTTTTTTCAAAAGCAATTAAAGCCGGCAAACGTATTTATTATTTAGATGTGAAGAAAAACCGAAAAGATGAAATGTTTTTGGCTATTACCGAAAGCAAGAAGATTGTTTCGGGAGAAGGTGATGACTCGCAAGTAAGCTTCGAAAAACATAAGATTTTTCTATATAAAGAAGATTTTGAGAAGTTCATGAACGGTTTACAACAGGCTATACAGTTTATTGCCGAAGAGCAAGGTCCTATTGAACCTCATCACACTGAAAATGAAGAACAGGAAACGACCGAAGACGCTCACAAGCCGCTTAGTCCGAATGAAATTAAAATAGATATCGATTTCTGATTCCAACCGATAAAGAAAGCACAATGATAAAAAAATTGTGCTTTCTTTTTGTCAAGTCGGAAATAAGCAGTAATTTTGCACCGCTTTTTCAAGCTCATCGTGTGATATACCACATCGTGTGATGGCGAATTAAGCAATAAGATCAACTTAATTTAGAGTAACACAAAAAATTAAAAAACAATGAAATCAATTGAAATTAAAGGTACTGTCAGAACAGACGTAGGAAAGAAAGCAACTCACGAATTGCGTAAGAACAATGGTGTTCCTTGTGTATTGTATGGAGTGCAGAAAGACGAAAACGGCTTGCCCGTAGCTACTCACTTCTCCGTGCCCACCGAAGGACTCCGTAACTTGGTATACACACCGCACATCTATGTTGTAGACTTGAACATTGACGGTAAAATAGTAAACGCTATTTTGAAAGATATCCAGTTCCATCCTGTAACGGATGCAATCCTTCACGTTGACTTCTATCAGATTGATGAAGCTAAACCCATCGTTATGGAAGTTCCTGTTCAATTGGAAGGTTTGGCAGAAGGTGTACGTGCCGGTGGTAAATTGGCATTACAGTTGCGTAAACTGAAAGTGAAAGCTTTATACAATGTAATTCCTGAACGTCTGGTTGTTGATGTAACTTCTTTGGGTCTGGGCAAGACTGTCAAAGTGGGCGAATTAAGCTATGAAGGTTTGGAATTGATTAACGCTAAAGAAGCCGTTGTTTGTGCAGTTAAATTGACTCGTGCCGCTCGTGGTGCTGCTGCAACTGCCGGCAAATAATCAGTAACCTTTTAATCCTTATCAATGAAATATTTGATTACAGGACTGGGTAATATAGGTGAAGAATACCGAAATACCCGTCACAACATAGGATTCACAGTATTGGACGCCCTTGCAAAGGCGTCCAATCTTGTTTTTACCGACGGACGTTATGGGGCTACTGCCACCCTCTCGCTCAAAGGACGCCAGCTTATCCTGCTGAAACCGTCTACTTACATGAACCTGAGTGGAAATGCAGTGCGCTACTGGATGCAGAAAGAAAACATTCCGTTGGAAAATGTGTTGATAGTGGTGGACGACCTCGCCCTTCCTTTCGGTACACTACGCCTGAAAGGAAAAGGCAGCGATGCCGGACACAATGGTTTGAAACATATAGCTGCTACGCTGGGTACACAGGATTATGCCCGTCTGCGCTTTGGTATCGGCAACGATTTTCCCCGTGGCGGACAAATAGATTTTGTATTAGGTCACTTCACTGATGAAGATTTGAAGACCATGGACGAACGTGTAGCAACGGCTTGCGACATAATTAAGAGTTTTTGTCTGGCAGGCATCAGTATAACAATGAACCAATACAATAAAAAGTAATGGCTGAAGCAAGAATTGATAAATGGCTGTGGGCCTCACGTATATTCAAGACCCGTACTATCGCTGCCGAAGCATGCAAGAAAGGACGGGTTTCCATCAACGGTACTCAGGTGAAGCCGTCGAGAATGATAAAGCCGGGAGAAGTGATACAGGTAAAGAAACCGCCTGTCACGTACTCATTTAAAGTTTTACAGGCAATAGAGAAACGTATAGGTGCCAAATTGGTTCCTGAAATTCTGGAGAATGTAACGACTCCGGAGCAATATGAATTACTGGAAATGAGCAGAATCAGCGGTTTTGTTGATCGCGCCCGCGGAACAGGGCGTCCCACCAAGAAGGACCGTCGCAGCATGGAAGAATTCATTACTCCTGAATATTTCGGTGATGATGACTTCGACTTTGAATTTGATTTCGAAGAACAAGAATAGATAGTGATTAATGGTTAGTGATTGTAGGTGTATGCATCTGCTATTAATCACTAGCCATTAACTACTATCTATCTGTTAATCATTTCACTACTACAGATTTTTCTTTATAGCTTCAATCATTTCTTGGTATTCCGCATCAGTCAGATAAACTTTTCCCGGATTCATCTGAAATACACCTCCATAATCAGGTCCGTCCACATACTTGGGAGCCAGATGAAAATGCAGGTGAGAAAGTTTGTCACTATATGCTCCGTAATTTATTTTTTCAGGGTGGAAAGCCTTGTCCATAGCACGGGTCACACGGGCAACATCTGCCATAAATGCATTACGTTCTTCATCACTCAGTTCAAACAAGTCGTTTACATGATCTTTATAAGCAACAAGGCAACGTCCGCGATAGGTTTGTTCCTTAAACAGGAATACGCGTGAAACACTCAGTGGAGCTATTTCAATCATTAAATTGTGCAATGTCTCATTGTTCTGACAATACAGACAATCTTTAGGATCACTTTTCATGGTTTTCTTATGTATTAAAATTAATTATTCTTCCTCTTTTTCTTTCTTACCCAACAAACGGTACACATCCTCCCGTTCGCCTACCACCCATACCACATCTCCTTCCGTAAAAGGTACATTGATATCAGGGGTCATCAGCGTACTATCTTCTTTTTCGACGCCTACCACCAGACATTTGTACTCATCCCGGATACCACTTTCTTTAATATTTTTACCCAAGAAAAATGAGTTACGATCTATAATGAACTGTTTCAGATTCATTTCACGCCTTTCCAAATCTTCCTCTTCAGCGGCGGCTGATACTCTTTCTGCCTGACGGGCAAACTCGCCCAACTGCTCATCCGTACCGATTACCTGTATGGTGTCACCGGGAAACAGACGTACATTCGCCCCCGGAATATTAATACGATGCATTCCACGAATGATAGATGCCACATGTACTCCGTATTTATGCCCCAAATTCAACTCTCTTAACGTATATCCCGCCCATAAGGAATCCGCAGGTATCTCAAAATCCGAAAGATGTAAGTCGCGGGACAACAAATGTCCTTCATACTCAGGACGCTTCTGACCTGTGAACTCAGCATGCACATCCCTGAAACGCAAATTCTGAATAAAAGTACGCTCCATGAATATAGATTGCTTCTTCAGCCATCGCGAGAACATCATCATACCTACCAAAACAACGGCTATACCGATCAGCAAAGTCGTGGAAGTCTGAAAAAGTTTCTCTATAACAAACATCACAAACATGACAGCTATCACTATACGGAGTAAAATGGTAGAAATTAAGGGAGCCCGGTTGAAACGGCTATCCTGCCATAACGCCTGGAACTCTACAGAGTGGTTTTTTTTCATGATAATGGCACGCAAGAAAGGTGCGATGCAAACGATAGTAAAAACAGTTCCTGCCAGATTGGCCCAAAAGACAGGCAGACTAGCCCGGAACAATGGAATAATAAAATGGAATGAAAGTGTAATCATAGCTATACACAATACAGAATAAACAGCTACGATCCTAGCTATGGCAACCAACAATTTCTTCCAATTGTTTTCATGATTCACCGTTTGTGATCCCGATGAATAACGCTCAAGCATTTTTTTCCATTTGCCGGGCAGACGTTTCTCTACTATATGATAAGCAGGTATCGCCAAACGTATCATATACGGGGTCAGAAATGTGGTAATGACCGAAACAGCCACCACAATAGGATATAAGAAATCACTGGTTACTTTCAGACTTACCCCCAACGAAGCGATAATAAATGCAAATTCACCAATCTGGGTCAGACTGAAGCCACATTGCATGGCAACTTTCAACGGCTGTCCCGACAAAATCACGCCACCTGTACCAAAAATAACCTGCCCAAGCAGAATGGCCAATGTAATAATCACAATGGGCCATATATATTCTACAATCATGGCAGGGTCTACCATCATTCCCACAGATACAAAGAAAATGGCTCCAAACAAATCCTTTACAGGGGCCACAAGCTTCTCTATATTTTCGGCCTCTACCGTTTCTGCCAAAATAGACCCCATTATAAAAGCTCCAAACGCAGCCGAAAATCCAACCTTGGCCGCCACAACTACCATACCGAAGCACAATGCCAGCGAAACAATCAGCAATGTTTCATTTGCCATCCACTTGCGGGAACGCTTCAAAAATGTAGGAATGATATAAATACCTACCACAAACCACAATATAAGGAAGAATAATAATTTGGCAATACTATATACCATTTCACTGCCCTCGAAATTCTGACTCACTGCCATTGTACTCAACATAACCATCAAAACAATAGCCAATATATCTTCCAATATCAAAATACTAAGAACCAAGCCGGCAAACCGTTGCTGCCTCAATCCCAAATCATCAAAAGCCTTATAGATAATAGTCGTGGAGGACATGGCCAACATACCTCCCAAATACAGACAGTCCATGCGTTGCCACCCGAAAGACCACCCTACAAAAATCCCAACCAATATCATACAAAATATAATGGTACACGCCGCAATGACCGCCGTCCCCCCTACCTTCACCAGTTTCTTGAAACTAAATTCCAACCCTAGAGCGAACAACAAGAATATCACACCAATCTCCGACCATGTATGGATATTGGCCACATCAATGACCGACGGAGTAAGAGGAACATGGGGACTTGCCAAAAAGCCGGCTACGATATAGCCGAGAACAAGAGGTTGCTTTAACCGTTTAAAGACGAGCGTCATGACACCGGCGCAGATCAGAATCAAAGCCAAATCACTTATCAATGGAGCCAATTCAGACATAGCTAATAAATTTTTGATTGCAAAATTAAGAATTATCTATTTATCATATTCTTCATCCTATTATTAATTTTGCATTAAAAGCTGTTTTTATGAAAAGGAACTAACCGTAAATGTATATCAGCCATATAAAGAAAACGCGAATATCCAGATTTCTTGAATATTCGCGTTTTCTTTGTTATCAGCGTTCTCTTTTCCGGCTTTCGATTTATTTTCTGAACGGGGCCTTTACTACTACAGCTTTCAGCTTGCGTCCGCGCACATCAATAAATATTTCAGTACCTAATGCCGTGTAAGCGGTCTGAACATATCCCATACCGATACCAATCTTACGCATTGGAGACATGGTTCCACTAGTTACTTCACCTATTTTCTCTCCATCAGCATTTACCAGTTCATAACCATGACGGGGAATACCACGGTCTACCATTTCAAAAGCAATCAGCTTGCGTTTCAATCCTTCGGCTTTCTGCTTTTCAAGTAAAGCACGTGAAGTGAAATTCTTTCCTTCAACAAACTTGGTAATCCAGCCCAATCCTGCTTCCAACGGAGAAGTGGTATCACTCAAATCATTACCATACAGGCAAAAGCCCATTTCCAAACGTAATGTATCACGAGCCCCTAGCCCGATAGGTTTAATCCCTTCAGGAGCACCTGCTTCAAAAATTGCTTTCCAGATAGCCTGACCGGCTTCGGGATAAAAATAAAGCTCGAAACCACCTGCACCGGTATAACCGGTATTCGAAATAATCACATCTTTCTGACCGGCGAACTCACCTGTGGTAAAAGCATAATAAGGAATTTCAGACAAGTTGACCGGAGTCAGTTTTTGCAAAACTTCCATAGCCTTCGGTCCCTGAATAGCAAGCTGTGCCATACGGTCGGATGCGTTTTCCAATTCCGCACCCACTGTGTTATGGCTGACACACCAGTTCCAGTCTTTCTCAATATTGGCCGCATTTACCACCAACAAGTATTTTTCGGATTCATAGTGATATACCAACAGGTCATCAACAATACCTCCCTCCTCATTAGGGAAACAAGTATATTGCGCTTTACCGACGGGCAAAGTCGCCACATTGTTTGAAGTCACTTGCTGCAAAAACTCCAACGCATTAGAACCTTTTACCCAAAATTCACCCATATGGGATACATCAAAAACACCTACGGCATTACATACAGTAAGATGTTCATCAATAATTCCCGAATATTCAATAGGCATATTATAACCTGCAAATTCGTGCATTTTCGCCCCCAAGGCAATGTGTGTTTCGGTAAACGGAGTTGTTTTCATGTTATTACTTTACTATTTTAAGGTTAATAAATTACTTATCTTGCCACCAATTCAGCGATTTTCACCACCACTTTCATGGCTTTCTCAATAGACTGGATTGGCACGAACTCATATCTGCCATGAAAATTCAAGCCGCCGGCAAAAATATTGGGACAAGGCAATCCCTTGAATGAAAGTTGTGCACCATCCGTTCCACCGCGGATAGCCTTCACCTTAGGTGTCACGCCCGCCTCTTCCATAGCCTTGAAAGCGATATCAATGATATGCATCACCGGCTCAATTTTCTCACGCATATTGTAATACTGGTCTTTCAATTCCAATGTAACGGTGCCTTCTCCATATTTCTTATTGATGATTTCCGCCCACTTTTTCATATTTTCCTTGCATGCCTCAAACTTGGCACGGTCATGATCACGGATTATATAAGAGATGGTAGTCTGCTCCACTTCACCCGTCATGCCAATCAAATGATAGAATCCCTGATAACCATCAGTACATTCGGGCACTTCGTCCGTAGGCAGTAAAGACACAAACTCATTAGCCACACGCAAGGAGTTGATCATTTTATCCTTTGCATATCCCGGATGTACGTTACGTCCTTTAATAATCACTTTCGCAGAAGCGGCATTAAAGTTTTCAAACTCCAACTCCCCTACTTCACCACCATCCATCGTATATGCCCACTCGCATCCGAATCTCTCCACATCAAATTTATGTGCACCCAAGCCTATTTCTTCATCAGGATTAAATCCCACACGAATTTTTCCATGCTTGATTTCAGGATGTTCTTTCAAATATACCATAGCCGAGATGATTTCAGCAATGCCCGCCTTGTCATCAGCTCCCAACAATGTTTTGCCGTTGGTTACAATAAGGTCCTCCCCTTTATGATCCAACAGTTCGGGAAATTGCTTGGGAGAAAGTATAATGTTGTCTTCTTCGCATAATACAATATCCGTTCCGTCATAACCATAGACAATGCGTGGGGTGACTCCCGCACCCGTCATATCGGGACTGGTATCCATGTGTGCAATAAATCCGATGGTAGGAACCGGTTTATCCGTATTGGCCGGCCATGTGGCAAACAGATAACCATTCTCATCCAAAGAAATTTCCTGAAAGCCCAATTGTTCCAATTCAGATCTTAAATATTGTGCAAACACCATCTGCTTCGGTGTACTGGGGGTAGCCCCGCTATTCTCATCAGACTGAGTGTCGAAGCTTACATATTTTAAAAATCGTTCTATCACCGTCATTTTTCTTTTTGTTTTAATATTCATACTTGCCTGTAAAAATAGAAAAAGAGCCGTGAATTGCCAAACAAATCACGGCTCTTTTTCATTAATATTTTATTATTTTGTTATTAGAAACAACTGGAACCATCAAAACAATGGGTACATACCTTACATTTTGGTAATCCTATCGCTTCTACCAAAGTTTCCAAAGTATTGAATTTCAAGGAGCTCAGACCGAAGCGGTCGGCAATCATTTGCACCATCTTCTTATACTCCGGCGAATCTGTCGTTGCATATTTTTCCAGATTCTTATTTTCATCGCCTTCAATCTCCTTAATCATCCGGCGGGTTATCAATTCCAAATCACTTTTTGAAGAAGTGAAACCAATGAAAGGGCATCCATAAATCAATGGCGGACAAGCAATGCGCATATGAACCTCTTTGGCACCATAATCAAATAAAATTTTTACATTATCACGAAGTTGGGTTCCACGCACTATAGAATCGTCACAGAACAACACGCGCTTACCTTCCAGCATTGCACGATTAGGTATCAGCTTCATTTTTGCTACCAGTGAACGCATTTCCTGATTGGCAGGAGTAAAACTACGAGGCCAGGTGGGTGTGTACTTGGCAATAGCACGATGATAAGGAATTCCTTTGCCTTCAGCATACCCCAATGCCATACCTACTCCCGAATCAGGAATACCGCAGGCACAATCAACTTCCGAATCGTCCTTCTGCCCCATTTTATAACCACTCATAAAACGTACTTCCTCTACATTTTTCCCTTCATAGCATGAAACAGGAAATCCATAATATACCCACAAAAAAGAACAAATCTGCATTCCTTCGTTCGGCTTGCGCATTTGTTCCATTCCGTCGGCACGCAAGCGAATAATTTCGCCCGGTCCTACATATTTCTCTATTTCATAATCCAGATTCGGCAAACTGCTTGATTCACTTGTCGCAGCATACGCACCCTCTTTTTTACCTATCACAATCGGAGTACGCCCCCATTTGTCACGTGCTGCTATAATACCGTCTTCCGTCAATATCAGCATGGAGCATGATCCTTTGATTTTATTAAAGACATTCTCTATACCATCTACAAAATTTTTCCCTTGCACAATAAGCAATGCGATCAGCTCCGTCTGATTCGTCTTGCCAAGACTCATTTCAGAAAAGTGCATATTAGCTGCCAGCAAGTCGCGTTCCAATTCCGTAATGTTATTGATTTTAGCTACTGTGACGATGGCGAACTTGCCCAGATGCGAGTTTATCACGATAGGCTGCGGGTCCGTATCACTGATAATGCCGATACCCGAACTACCTTTGAACTTTGGAAGTTCAGATTCAAACTTCGTGCGGAAATAAGAACTCTCCAAATTGTGGATAGAACGCATAAATCCCTCTCCTTGGGCATACGTAGCCAAACCACCTCTTTTTGTTCCTAAATGTGAATTATAGTCCGTCCCGTAAAATAAGTCGGTGACGCATTCAGCCTTTGAGACTGTTCCAAAAAAACCACCCATTCCTTTTTGCGTATTTTTCGTTTAGGGTGCAAAATTACGAAAAAAGTTTGGCTCTGAATGAATAATCATTGCTATTTTTGCATTAAAATGTAGCATTTATGAAATCACTATTACTCATCTTCTTGGGAGGAGGTACAGGAAGTGTACTTCGCTACCTGCTTACCATAAGCATTTATCGCCAGGGAACAACGAATTTTCCGTGGGGTACTTTCGCAGTCAATATTTTGGGTTGCATACTGATCGGGGTATTCTATACCCTCACCTCACGCATTCATATCAACAATGATATAAGACTGATGCTCACTATCGGACTTTGCGGTGGCTTCACTACTTTTTCCACTTTCAGCAACGAAAGTCTGCAATTACTGAAATCAGGACTCTACCCCTCTTTTTTCACCTACATCATCGGTAGTGTGGTATTGGGTATCCTCGGAGTAATGCTAGGGATATGGATGAGCGAATAAAGCAAAAAATATCCCTCCGGCTCTATACCACATAGAACAGGAGGGATTGAAATTGCACCTCAGTTATTAAACCTTATTTTAATCTCAAGACACTTCGTCCGGCTGTAATGGCTGCACTGTTTGCAGGAGTTGACTTACGGGTACAATAATCAAATTCCGCAGTTTTCTCTCCGTTAAATGATTTCCATTTTAATTTCAGCTTCACTGTTTTTCCTTCAGTGTCAGGCAAGGAATCCAAATTAAATGCCACCAGTCCGTCGGCAGGTTCACCATATACATCACCAAAAGCATTATGACGGAATTCTACCTCATAAGGATTTTCAGCATCTTTACTCATCAACAAATTGACAAAATGAGCTTGACTGCGATTCCCCCACATGGTTCTGAAACGCAAAGTCAAATAACCGTCCTCGGCAATTGTTACCCAATCGTTAATCATATCTACAGGGTCAGTACCATATACTTCATCATTCTTATCTCCTAAATCACCGGCAATCGGTTTTGTCAAGATACTGTCTATCCAGTTGATATGTACAGCCTTGTCATACTCTCCGCTTGACTCATTCACCGGATCGAAATTTACAAGGGCCCTTACTTCCTTCTCACCATAGGGAGAATTTTTCATATTGACAGGTAACAGTGTCGTACTGTCATCCAACTGCATAAAAAATGAATTGTCGGCCACCGGTTTCACAGTAACCAGTGCATTGGGCAACGCATATCTATAATAATCATTATCATCATCATCCAAACAGGATTGAAAGATCATCACAGAAGCAAGTACCGCTACAGACGCAAGCAATTTATTAAAACCAAAAAACTTTTTCATTGTGCTTTTCTTTACTTAGTTAATTATTCTAGTTTATAAGTCCTTTCTATTGAAAGAAATGCAGGCCATACCATAATGCTGCACGAAGTTTTGTTAAGAAAACATAATCATCTGACAGTTATGTTACAAACCTTCTTCCATTTATATTTCTTATATTCACACAAGCGAGCCATAGGCGAATAAAGGGATAATTTTACCGAAATTTAGCTCATCTCAAATTACTAATCCTATGATTTTTTTATCTTAATTTTGTTACTGTTTTTTGAAAAAAGAAAAGATTTAGAATAAAGAGTTTTATGAAAGCTACTATCACAAGTCTCATTTTTTTACTATTGTCATTAACCGTCTCATCGCAGACTTATAAATACATTGGCATAGAAGAAGGACTAAGCAATCAGAAAATATACAAAATTCAGAAAGATGCTCGTGGATATATGTGGTTCCTTACTCATGTGGGGATAGACCAATATAACGGAAAAGAAATAAAACATTATAAATTAAGAGAAGGTAACAGGGAACTAGACCCGTTATTGAATATAAACTGGACTTTTTTAGATAAAACAGGTACACTACTGGTCACAGGAAAACAAGGCAGAATTTTTCGTTATGATTCAGGCCACGACCGTTTTGTACAGATATACAATATGTACAATTACTGGAATAAGGACTACCATGCTTTCGTGAGATATAGTTACATAGACCAGGAGGATAACGTATGGCTGTGCGGCAAATCGGCTATCCACCTTTTTAACATAGAATCCGGACAAAAGCAACAAATCTCTAACCGACTGGGAAATATCACCTGCATAGAACAGATAAACAGTGAACATTTCTTTATAGGTACAGACAAAAGAATCTATCTGGCAAAACTGGAAAACGGGAATTTAAAAGAGCTCTCCTGCGGCAAACTGGGAATGATGGATATGCACGTACATGAATTATATCTACACCGTACAGCCAACAAACTATTTATAGGCACTTTTGAAAAGGGAGTCTATATATATGACTTGAACAGCCAGAAAATTGTACGTCCCGAAGTAGAACTGACAGATGTGAATATTACACGGATCAGTCCTTTGAACACAAAGGAATTATTAGTAGCCACTGAAGGAGCAGGAGTACACAAGTTAAACATAGACACCTATGAAACAGATCCTTATATCATTGCAAACTATGGTAGTTACAACGAAATGGATGGAAACATTATCAATGATGTATATGTAGACAACGAGCAGCGTATCTGGCTGTCCAACTATCCTACGGGAATTACCGTCCGCAATAACCAATATACCAACTACAACTGGATAAAGCACTCTATTGGCAACCGGCAGTCACTAGTAAACAACCAAGTAAACTCCATTATAGAAGACAGTGACGGGGATCTGTGGTTTGGAACAAGCAACGGCATCAGCTTATACGATTCAAAACAAAAGCAATGGCGTTCTTTCCTAAGCTCTTTCAATCACGGACTAAAAAATCAGAACCGCATTTTTATTACTTTATGCGAAGTCTCTCCGGGTATTATATGGGCGGGAGGATATGCATCGGGCATTTTCCAGATTACCAAGAAAAACGGGAACATAGAATACCTCACCCCTGCCCAATCCTTCCATCTGAATGTACGTGCCGACAAATACATACGCGACATTAAAAAGGACAGATACGGGTGTATATGGTCCGGAGGATATTATAATCTGAAATGCTTTAATCTGAAGACACGCCAAGGACGTCTTTATCCCGGACTAGGTTCTGTTACTGCCATTGAAGAAAAGGACAGTACATCTATGTGGATAGGTACCTCCACCAATCTTTTTCTACTGGACCGGAATTCGGGCAAATACCATGAAATACCTCTGCCCGGTGGAGCAACCTACATTTATACGTTACACCAAGAAGACAATGGTTTACTCTACATTGGCACCAGTGGTTCCGGACTATTTACTTATGATCCGGTAAAAGAATCAATCAGCGCCCATTACCATACAGGAAACAGCCCGTTAGTATCAAACAGCATTTATGTTATTCTACCCACAAAAGACGGGAATATCTTGATGAGTACCGAAAATGGTATCAGTATTTTCTCGCCTACCAACCGCCAGTTCCGCAACTGGACTCGCGGACAAGGGTTGATGTCCACCTGTTTCAATGCCGGCTCCGGCGTACTACGTGCCAATGGGAACACCGTATTCGGAAGTACAGACGGTGCACTGGAATTCCCCCCAAACATAGAGATGCCCAAAACAGGAGATTCACATATGATATTCAGCGATTTCCGTATTTTCTACCAAACTGTATATCCCAATGATCCAAACTCTCCTCTGACTAAAGATATCGACCAAATAGAGAAATTGAATCTGAAATATATGCAAAATACATTTTCCATCCGAGTATCCTCTATCAATTACGATTATCCGTCGGACATACTATATACCTGGCAGTTGGAAGGATTCTACGATGGCTGGACTACTCCCAGTGACGAAGGAACTATCCGATTTACTAATGTTGCTCCCGGCACCTATACACTGCGTGTACGTTCCGTTTCCAAAGAGGATAATAAACACGTGTTGCAGGAGCGGATATTGAAAATAACTGTAGCACATCCCGTGTGGCTCAGTTTTTGGGCTATTTGTATTTATGTCCTGACTATCATTTTAGCAACATACGTCATTTTCCGCCTTCATTCCATGCGCAGAGAAAAAAAGGCCTCGGATGAAAGAACTCGGTTCTTTATCAATACAGCGCATGATATCCGTACTCCGCTGACACTGATAAAGGCACCTTTGGAAGAAATTCAACAAAAAGAAAATTTAAGTGAAGAAAGTCAGGCCAATATGCTTACAGCCATGAAGAACGTGGACACTTTGATACGCCTCACCACCAATCTGATAAACTTCAGCAAAGCCAATGTGTACTCCTCCTCCCTTCGTATATCGGAACACGAACTTAATACCTATATGGAAGGAATATACCATGCCTTTTATAGTTATGCAGAAGCCAAACAGATCAAACTCGACTACAAAAGCAACTTTGAATATCAAAATGTATGGTTCGACAAAGAAAAGATGGACTCGATCACAAAAAATCTGATTTCAAATGCCATCAAATATACTCCCGCCCACGGTGAGGTACACATTATCACCCGCCATGACAAGGACAACTGGAGTCTGGAGATTACGGACACGGGCATCGGGATTCCTGCCAAAGAACAGAAAAAGTTATTTAAGTTACACTTCAGGGGCAGCAATGCCATCAATGCAAAAATTACAGGCAGTGGAATCGGACTGATGTTAGTGTGGAAACTGGTACGTATTCATAAAGGAAAGATCAGCATAGAAAGCGTAGAGAATAAAGGCACCCGCGTAAAGGTTATCTTCCCCCAAAAACAATTCCGAAGTCAACAGGTTCCGACAGAAACGGTACAACAAGAAAACGTGGTACCAGTATCCCCTAGTGCAGTCTCTCCCCACACTTATAAAGATCAGTATCGGCAGCATGTTCAAAATGCACAGCGCATCCTGGTTGTGGAAGACCATGACGATCTACGCGAATATCTGTCTCATACTTTATCCGAAGCTTATCAAGTGGAAACATGTACCAATGGAAAAGAAGCCTTAAAAATCATCCCCGAATTTAAGCCTGATTTAGTATTATCGGACATTATGATGCCCGAAATGCGGGGGGACGAATTGTGTTCTGCTATCAAGAATAATATACTGACGTCTCATATCCCTGTAATTCTGCTAACAGCATTAAATGACGAAAAGAATATCGTTGAAGGGTTGGAAACAGGTGCGGACAAATACCTGATAAAACCTTTTAACATAGGAATACTAAAAGCATCCATAGCCAATATACTGACTAACCGTGCACTACTTCGTAGCAAATATGCAGAAATGGAACTACACAATGACAGCATTTCCATAAATTATAGCAACACATTGGATCAACAGTTCCTGGAAGCAGTAAAAGAAACAATAACTGAAAATCTAGACAATTCAGGTTTCAACGTGGAGTCACTCTGTGCTTCACAAAATATGAGCCGTTCCAGTTTCTACAATAAACTAAAAGCATTGACAGACCAAGCTCCGGCAGACTATATCCGCCTGATCCGGCTGAAACGGGCAGCGCAATTACTATCCGAAGGACAGTATAATATATCCGAAATATCAGATATGACCGGGTTTAATGATGTAAAATATTTCCGCGAGGTATTCAAAAAATACTATAAAATAAGTCCTAGCGGATATAGCAAGGGAGAAATGAAGGAAGAACCGACTAAACCATAAGATTCCTAAAGAAACTTATTTTGAACAAAATTTATCATTAACGCATTAACAGATAAAAGAGAAAATGAGTACTTTCGGGGCATTCATCCGTAGAATAAACTGACTTATGATAGGAAAAATTAAAATGATGGCAATCATCACGTTTTACGTAGCTGTATTACTTGTTATTGCAGTGTATTTGCAAGACGGAAGCGGGACATTCTCCCATTTTTTCGAAAATGCAAATCTATACATACGTAATTTGCGTAATGTACATGCTCCGGCTTTCCATCAAACTTATGACAATTATCTGCAACTTTTTCCACTCATACTTCTATTCGGACTGAAATTGGGAGGAATAAGAGGTAATTTCGGATGGAAACGGCTGTTCACTTTCATAGTCTTGTCAGTCGTACTGACGCAGCTGGTAGTAAATGGATTAAAACTCACCACAGGGGTGCTTCGCCCGGATGCCACAAATTATTTCTCTTTTCCTTCCGGACATACGGCAGCAGCGTTTATGGCAGCTACCCTATTGTATAAGGAATATGGATTCAAAGGATATTGGGTAGGATTAGTAGCATACGCAGCAGCTATAGTTACAGGGTTTACCCGCATTCTGAATAACCGTCACTGGCTGTTTGATGTCATCATTGGTGCGGCCTTGGGAATATTGCTTACTGATTTGGCTTTCCGCCTGGTACAACTCATATTCAAAGACCGGGGACTTATACAACATAAATAAATACTATAAACTTAATAACACAACAAACTTGGCACTTATGAAAAAACAAATGATCTTATTGGGAATGTTAATGGCATTTTGTATGGCAGAGGCCAAAGTAACACTGCCTGCATTATTCACAGACAATATGGTATTACAACAAAAATCGAATGTCATTTTTCATGGCCATTCATCTACAAAAAAAGAAGTGATAATAAAAACGGGATGGAATAAGCATCCCTATACGACATCACCTGACAAAGAAGGAAATTGGAAAATAGAAGTTCCTACCCCATCTGCCGGAGGTCCTTATGAAATTATCATTTCGGACGGGGAGGAGCACATACTGCAAAATATTCTGATTGGCGAAATATGGTTGTATACAGGAGAATGTGAAACAGAAACTCCCATAGATATACCCTCCCAACCTTATATCCGTCTGTTTCAGACAAAAAAAGAAATCTCTTTAGTTCCCAAGAAAGATTTGCATGCTACACAAGAAGGTTGGAAAGAATGTACCTCTGAAACCATAACCGGACTCCCTGCAATCGGATATTTTTTTGCCAGTCAGTTACAAAAAAAACTGAAAGTACCCATAGGTATAATAAGTTGCACCTGGAAAGATACTCCTGCAGAAGCATGGGCCAGTTATGATGCGTTAGAAAACCTGCCAAGTTACAACAAAGAAACTGAAATGCTTGAATCCTTGGGGTTCAATCCTGAAAAAATAGAAGCAGAATATGCCCGTCAAAGAGAAGAGTGGTATCAAGCTCTTTACGAACACGATATGGGATGGTGCGATGACCACCAAGTATGGGCGGAACCTGATTATTCGGATGAGAACTGGAAAACAATGGAACTTCCGGGATACTGGGAAGATAAGGGAATGAAAGACTTCGATGGAGTAGTGTGGTTCAGAAAAACGATAGATATTCCACGTAACTGGACTAGAAAAAATGTCACAATAAATTTAGGGAACATTGCCGATGAAAGCATCGTATATTATAACGGGACTGAAATAGGACGAAACACGAAAGCCGATGCGTCCCACTGTTACACAATTCCCTATAAGCTGGTAAAACGCGGAAAAGCTGTACTGACCATACGTGTGACCAATTACAAAAGCAAAGGAGGAATATATGGCCGTCCAGAAGACATGAAGCTGAGTGTAAAAGGCAAAGATCCTATCTCATTGGCAGGAGAATGGAAATACCTATCCGGTCTCTCATTAAGTGGAATCCCCCCTGTACCCATTTCACCAGAAAGTAACCCTAAGTATCCCACAGGATTATTCAATGCAATGATACATCCGCTTACCTCTTTCCCTCTTCAAGGTGTTATATGGTATCAAGGAAAGAGTAATTTGGAAAGCAGCGATGAATATGCAGACTTATTCATGTCATTGATAGCCGACTGGCGCGATAAATGGCAAAAACCACAAATGCCTTTCTACTTTGTGCAACTGCCCAATCATGAGAAAAAAGAAGAAGCACAAGATGATTCAGACTGGGCGGCCATGCGTGAAGCACAAGCACAGGCTTTACACTTGAATCATACAGGCATGGTGGTAACCACCGATATTGGGAAAGAAAAAAGCAATACCTTCCAAAGTACTCTGGAAACAGGTCTTCGCCTATCACAGTTAGCTTTAAAGCAAACTTACGGAAAAAGAAAAATGCCTCAATATCCGGTTTATAAAGGCTACAGCATCGAAGGAAATACCCTTCGCATCCATTTTGAAAACTTAGGAAAAGGATTCTTGCATCCCGACCCAGTACGCGGATTTATAATCGCAGGTACAGATCGGATTTTTTATCCGGCAACAGTAACTGTAAAAAAGAAAGAAATAATTGTACAATCACCCGATGTACCTCATCCTGTAGCCGTAAGATACAATTGGGCCAACCATACTGATGGTACCTTATTCGGAGCATCAGGCCTGCCTGTAGCTCCATTCCGAACAGATAATTGGTAATTATTGCAAGCTATATGAATAGCCACTTAGATAATTCCTGTATATTTGCACTATTTTAAAATAAACAAAGAAAAACAATGGGAATGGTAATAGGTATAGACGTAGGCGGAAGCACCACCAAGATAATAGGTGTGGATAAAGAAGGCATAAAACATCCTATGATTGTAAAAGCCGAAGATCCTATCACTTCGTTATTCGGTGCTTTCGGCAAATACATATATGATAATGGAATCAGCTTAAACGACATTGATAAAGTCATGTTGACAGGAGTGGGAAGTGCTTACGTAAACCAACCCTTATATGGACTCTCTACTGATCATACGGATGAGTTTCTAGCAAACGGTCTTGGAGCCCACTATGACTCCCAATTGCAAGACCTTATTGTAGTAAGCATGGGTACCGGCACCTCTTTTGTAAAAGTGGAAGGAGGTAAAAACATATCTCACATAGGTGGTATAGGTATTGGCGGAGGAACCATTCAAGGACTATCTCGCCTGTTGTTAAAAACACAGAATATTCATCAAGTGGTAAAGATGGCAGAAAAAGGTGTAATAGAAAATATTGATCTGCAAATCAAGGATATTTGCAATACCCCTCTACCTGGACTGCCTCTGGATGCCACCGCTTCCACATTTGGCAAAGCAAGTTCAAACGCCTCTATGGAAGATGTAGCAGCGGGAATCATTCATATGGTATTACAATCAATAGGACAATCTGTCATATTAGCAGCACTGAATAGCCACATTAAAGATTTTGTCCTAATAGGTAATTTGACCAAAATGCCACAATGCAAAGAAATATTCCCAGTTATGGAAGAAATGTACCAATGCCATTTTTGGATACCTGAATATGCAGAGTATCGCACGGCATTGGGAGCAGCACTAGCTTATACACATAAATAAGAAAGAGAACTGTACTGTTCCTAACTCCTTTGTATTATTATGCTTAGCATAGCAGCAAGATTTTTCAGCTCAATGAAAAAGAAAAAGTGCATCTCCCGCTGATCTTCGAAAGTGGGAGATACAATAAATATCATAAAATTAGCCAACTAATTTATACTTAAAGTAGGGATATTCAATAAATGTTCCTAAAACATGAGTACCCGGAGAGGGTTTCCGGAACCGCTTCCACCGGAGAAAGGACAAGGCGGAGCCTTCCGGACAGTTCCGTGGGAAAGGTACCCACACCCACGGGAAAGATAAGGCTTTTAACTAATTCCCCCAAGTTTTCAAACTGAGCCGAAAAAACGGTAGAGGCCACATTTCATGCGTGCGTATACAAAAAAAAAGCCTCCGGAACTTCTTCAAGTCCGGAGGCTTCAATCAAAACGGCGGCTACCTACTCTCCCACTGTGACGCAGTACCATCGGCGTGACAAGGCTTAACTTCTCTGTTCGGAATGGGAAGAGGTGGAACCCTTGTGCTATAGCCACCTGAATAAGGTTGACATATTGTTGAGCTGTTATCGTAATTTCATTCTGTAGTAAAAACCAAAGGTATACACCATCCGACATATAAAGAAAGTGAACGGGCAATTAGTAATGCTCGGCTTTGATGTCTCCATCTTTACACCTGCATCCTATCAACGTCGTAGTCTACAACGACCCTGAGAAATCTAATCTTGTGGCCGGCTTCGTACTTAGATGCTTTCAGCACTTATCCGATCCAGACTTAGATACCCGGCAATGCACCTGGCGGCACAACCGGCAAACCAGAGGTCTGTCCAACACGGTCCTCTCGTACTAGTGTCAGAGCCACGCAAATTTCATGCGCCCACGATAGATAGAGACCGAACTGTCTCACGACGTTCTGAACCCAGCTCGCGTGCCACTTTAATGGGCGAACAGCCCAACCCTTGGGACCTTCTCCAGCCCCAGGATGTGACGAGCCGACATCGAGGTGCCAAACCACTCCGTCGATATGAGCTCTTGGGAGGGATCAGCCTGTTATCCCCGGAGTACCTTTTATCCTTTGAGCGATGTCCCTTCCATACGGAAACACCGGATCACTATGCTCTAGTTTCCTACCTGATCGACTTGTCAGTCTCCCAGTCAAGCGCCCTTATGCCATTACACTCTAAGGCCGGTTACCAATCGGCCGGAGGGCACCTTTAGAAGCCTCCGTTACGCTTTTGGAGGCGACCACCCCAGTCAAACTACCCACCAATCAATGTCCCCGTTCCACGGGTTAGAATCCAAACAAATAAAGGGTCGTATTTCAACAGCGGCTCCACAAATACTGGCGTACCTGCTTCAAAGCCTCCGACCTATCCTACACATCACGTGCCCAGATTCAATGATAAGCTATAGTAAAGGTTCACGGGGTCTTTTCGTCCCATCGCGGGTAATCGGCATCTTCACCGATACTACAATTTCACTGAGCTCACGGTTGAGACAGCGTCCAGATCATTACACCATTCGTGCAGGTCGGAACTTACCCGACAAGGAATTTCGCTACCTTAGGACCGTTATAGTTACGGCCGCCGTTTACTGGGGCTTCAATTCAACGCTTCTCTTATCGATGACATCTCCTCTTAACCTTCCAGCACCGGGCAGGTGTCAGGCTGTATACTGGATCTTTCGATTTGGCACAGCCCTGTGTTTTTGTTAAACAGTTGCCTGGACCGATTCTCTGCGCCCTCCCATAAAAGGGTAGGGACCCTTTATCCCGAAGTTACAGGGTCAGTTTGCCTAGTTCCTTAACCGTGAATCACTCAAGCGCCTTAGAATATTCATCCCGACTACGTGTGTCCGTTTGCGGTACGGGTACCTGCAGGATTAAGTTTAGCGGATTTTCTCGGCAGCATGCTTACGCGCACTATTGCCTTGTCCCGAAGGACGCGGCATACTATCAGGTTCGGATCTCATGGTGGATTTGCCTGCCATGATCGACTCCTACACCCTTCAACCATCTATTCCGTCAGATGGCGGCACTGTCACTACTGCGTCTCCACGTCACTCCTGAAGGTAGTAACGGAATATTAACCGTTTCTGCCATCGGCATCGCCGTTCGGCTGAGCCTTAGGACCCGACTGACCCTGATCCGATTAGCGTTGATCAGGAAACCTTAGTCTTTCGGCGAGGGGGTTTCCCGCCCCCTTTATCGTTACTTATACCTACATTTGCTTTTCCAGACGCTCCAGAATACCTCACGGTACGCCTTCGACGCTGACTGGAATGCTCCCCTACCGATCATATAAATGATCCCACTGCTTCGGTAGACAACTTGATACCCGATTATTATCCACGCCCGACTCCTCGACTAGTGAGCTGTTACGCACTCTTTAAATGAATGGCTGCTTCCAAGCCAACATCCTAGCTGTCTTAGCAGTCAGACTTCGTTAGTTTAACTTAGCTGTCATTTCGGGACCTTAGCAGGTGGTCCGGATTCTTCTCCTCTCGGGCACGGACCTTAGCACCCATGCCCTCACTCCTGCGGTAGAACTGATGCGCATTCGGAGTTTGTCAAGACTTGATAGGCGGTGAAGCCCTCGCATCTTATCAGTCGCTCTACCTCACATCAGTAACCCGCAAGGCTGCACCTAAATGCATTTCGGGGAGTACGAGCTATCTCCAAGTTTGATTAGCCTTTCACCCCTACCCTCAGCTCATCCAGAAGCTTTTCAACGCTTATTGGTGCGGTCCTCCAGCTGGTGTTACCCAGCCTTCAACCTGGCCAAGGGTAGATCACTTGGTTTCGCGTCTGCCACTGCCGACTATACGCCCTGTTCAGACTCGCTTTCGCTTCGGATACGTGTGTCGTCACACTTAACCTTGCCGGCAAAGGCAACTCGTAGGTTCATTATGCAAAAGGCACGCCGTCACTCATTAACGAGCTCCGACCGCTTGTAGGCGCACGGTTTCAGGAACTATTTCACTCTTCTGTTCGAAGTGCTTTTCACCTTTCCCTCACGGTACTGGTTCGCTATCGGTCTCTCGGGAGTATTTAGCCTTACCGGATGGTCCCGGCAGATTCACGCAGAATTCCTCGTGCTCCGCGCTACTCAGGATACTACTATGCTTCGACAACATTCGAATACGCAACTGTCATGCTCTATGGTCTTTCTTTCCAGAAAGTTCTTCTCTGATGTCTTCATGCAACGGCGTAGTCCTACAACCCCACCCATGCCGTAACATGGATGGTTTGGGCTGTTCCCCGTTCGCTCGCCACTACTGGGGGAATCATTGTTTATTTTCTTTTCCTGCAGGTACTAAGATGTTTCAGTTCCCTGCGTTAGCCTCCAACAACGTTGGATAATACCTCTTCAAGATATTGGGTTGTCCCATTCGGAAATCTCTGGATCAAAGGTCATTTGCACCTCCCCAAAGCTTATCGCAGCTTATCACGTCCTTCATCGCCTCCGAGAGCCAAGGCATCCGCCATGCGCCCTTCTTTACTTTCCTTATCCATTCGCCCACACTTGCGTGCCGGCGGGATGATATATACTTTCAGCTCTTTACTACTAAAATTACTGTTTGCTTGTACAATATGTCATAGATCGTTCATCTTCGTTTCTTACGTTTCCGATGGAGTGGAGAATAACGGATTCGAACCGTTGACCCTCTGCGTGCAAGGCAGATGCTCTAGCCAGCTGAGCTAATCCCCCGAACTTGATTCCGTTCGTAGTCCCAGGCAGAGTTGAACTGCCGACCTCTACATTATCAGTGTAGCGCTCTAACCAACTGAGCTATAGGACTAAGTTCAACCTAGTCTGTTTAATTAGACCCGGCTTCTTACTTTCTCTCTTCCGTATCATTACGGAATCATATCTTGAATAAACAACACCAGCAGTACAAGAACAAAAACCTTATCGATCTTTCGTCCTCTCCAGAAAGGAGGTGTTCCAGCCGCACCTTCCGGTACGGCTACCTTGTTACGACTTAGCCCCAGTCACCAGTTTTACCCTAGGGCGCTCCTCGCGGTTACGCACTTCAGGTACCCCCGGCTCCCATGGCTTGACGGGCGGTGTGTACAAGGCCCGGGAACGTATTCACCGCGCCGTGGCTGATGCGCGATTACTAGCGAATCCAGCTTCGTGGAGTCGGGTTGCAGACTCCAGTCCGAACTGAGAGAGGTTTTTGGGATTGGCATCCACTCGCGTGGTAGCGGCCCTCTGTACCCCCCATTGTAACACGTGTGTAGCCCCGGACGTAAGGGCCGTGCTGATTTGACGTCATCCCCACCTTCCTCACATCTTACGATGGCAGTCTTGTCAGAGTCCTCAGCGGAACCTGTTAGTAACTGACAACAAGGGTTGCGCTCGTTATGGCACTTAAGCCGACACCTCACGGCACGAGCTGACGACAACCATGCAGCACCTTCACAGATGCCTTGCGGCTTACGGCTTTCACCGTAATTCATCTGCAATTTAAGCCCGGGTAAGGTTCCTCGCGTATCATCGAATTAAACCACATGTTCCTCCGCTTGTGCGGGCCCCCGTCAATTCCTTTGAGTTT